>Ga0209631_10003047_pt1 | contig 19619 bp, 22 predicted proteins | sample COG_08_FD_184752 | JGI IMG/M metagenome (GOLD analysis project Ga0209631, IMG submission 184752) | Pelagic Microbial community sample from North Sea - COGITO 998_met_08 (SPAdes) (version 2) | ecosystem: Environmental > Aquatic > Marine > Neritic zone/Coastal water | place: Helgoland, sampling...
ATTACAAGTAGGCATTAAACCTCATATGGGCAAAGTATACTTAGGAATAAAGACATGTCAACGATTATTTGGAGGGATAACATTAAGTTATTGTAATATAATAAGATATGATGATTTTATGACTATAAAAACATACTTAAAAACTCAGATAAAAACCAATTATCCTATAATTTATATAGAAATTTATCCCACATAAAATTTAAGTATAATTCCGAACTCTTAAAGTGATAACGTGCTAACCATAATCAGCATTCAATGCTTTCATTTTCTATTTCCCTTCCACTCTCTATAATAATCGATTGGCTTTTGCCATTTAACGCCACCTGCCCCTTCAAAGATGCAGTGCCTTCAAAGCGAACTTGACCGAAAATATCTAACGCCTCCAACTCCAACAAATCGGGTATTATCGGGAAACATTTTTGAAAAGCTTCCACCTGCTGGAGAGTATCTCCAAAACTTATTACTGGCAGGGACAATATCTTCCTTTCTTTATTTCGAACAAGCCTTCCCTCATCCAGATTAAAAATATTAGATTGCACCAGAAAAAGATCTTCAGTTTTCTTTACAGGCATAAAACGGTCGCGCGAAACGCATAATCCTACCGCACCCGCAAAACAATCCAGAGCCGAGCCAATAGCCGTTTCCAATTGCACAACTGATTTTTCTTGAATCGTTTTTCGATTAACAATCACATTCAAATTTAGCGGACCTTCTTGCATTTTTTCTTCAAGGGATACCAAGTTTATCCAAATATTATTGGTATTAAAAACCGAAAACTTTTCCTGACTACAAAACTCATCCACATGCTCATCAGGCACCTGAGCAATCTCAAGCAACTTTAGCCTGTCTTCATCCTTGTACAAAGTTCCTCCTTTAACATCTGCCGGAGTTTTAGGAGTCACCTCAATTAAAAAAGGCACCTTTTTCTCAATCATATAGTTGAGAATTTTGGAGTCCGCAACAGCCCCTAGGTTATCGGCATTTGACATGAACAGGATATCTTTTCCCTGTTCGATCAAGCGTCGTAATATACCTTGCTGTTCCATACAATTATAAAAATCGCCATGACCTGGAGGATACCAGCCATATTCGTCCGGGCTCAGAGGCAAAAACGATTTGGCATCGACCCGGGGAAACATATTTTGTTTGAAAGTTGTAACAGGCACATCACAGGCATCAAGAAACGCAGCCGTTTCTTTATCCGTATAAAAACTATTCATCAACAACAAAGGGATATCTTTATTCCATTTGGCATTTAATTGACGTACTTGCTCGACAATCAAGTCCATGAAAGTTTTTTCACCCTTCACTTTTATAAGAGACTTCGGACCAGCGCAACCCATGCTAGTCCCCAACCCGCCATTCAATTTACCTATAACGAGTCGGGAATAGCTATCATCGGAGGATGGCTCTTCCAGAGAATTGTAGTCCACCAAGTCATCTGGAGAATGGATAGACGACCAATCCTTAATTTTAGAAGACCTGCCTTGAACATGCTCCAGCATCTGCAAAAACTGCTCGCACTGTGGCCCAGTAAGCCAGCGATTTAAAATTTTTTCTATTTCTTTTTTAGATTGCAATATCCTCAATTCCCATCAAAGGTTTTTATGATAAAATTCATTCCCACTGAATCGCCCCAAACTAGAGGCAAGCATTTAGAATGTTGATCTTCAAAAAAAATATCTACGAGCCTACGTCTCATCCAGAAAACAACGTTAATAAGGGTTTGGACCCATATGATTTCATCTTCCACTCCCTTATGACAGACCGTGAAATCTTTTTCGGACTCAATCAATTACCCGAAAGCGAAGGACTGGAAAGATTTAAGACATTATTCCCACATGCCTCTTTTTTCGGGAATATCTCCCTACTCAATGACTTTTCCCGACGATTGTTCGAAGGCCTGATAGACCGAACTATGTGGCATACCCTGAACGCCTATCATCTAACCTATATTTTCGATAGCTTGCATGGCACTTATGAGGACTATAGCTATTCAGAACCTCAACAACGCATGGAAATATTCCCGGAGCTAGATGGTGCCGGCATAGACTTCGATGACTTCCTTGACAATTATTTTTTTGGCACCCCATTTTTGATGAATGCAGAGCGATTCAACAATATGGACTCTGAGGAAAAAAAGAGTTTGAAGCTAACCGATCCCTGCCTTTTTGGTGTCATAAATCAATTGATACCCGCTGAAGAAGAATCCAGACTACAAACACCAACTGAAACGCCCTATCTAGAAAAATAAAAACATACCTCTATTTTTTAAGCTCTTCCTCTAAACGATTTATCAGTAAAGAAGAATCAGGTTCTATCTCGCTTGAATATCTAGCCACAGGAAAACCTTCTCTATTGATCAAAAATTTATGAAAATTCCATTTCACTTCATTCGCTTTCGGTGTCGTGTCACCTCGGATTCTTAATAAGAATCTAGTTACGCATTGCATTAAAAAAGTTTTTAGCCCTGTCTTGCCCACCGGAGTCAAATCGCATTCCTGCAGGTATTTATAGAGCGGTGATTGTTTAGGGCCAAGCAACTTGATTTTGCTAAAAAGGCTAAAAGATACAGCAAATTTTGTAATGCAAAAATTCTCAATTTCTTTGTCACCTCCGGGTTCCTGCTGACCAAAATCGTTACTTGGAAAAGCAAGGATACGGAAACCTTTATCTTTATATTTTTCGTAAAGCTCTTGCAGACCTGAATATTGTCGAGTAAAACCACATTCTGAAGCCACATTCACGATGAGCAACACTTTTCCCTCAAATCGTGAGAGGGCTTGCTCTTCTCCAAAAATGGTTTTAACATTGATATGGTAAAGGGATTGTTTCAAGAGGTGCTTGCCAGATAGTTTATTATTGAGAACTATTGTAACTGTTTTCGTAGGCTTTTGAAATAAATCACCTCATTTGGAGTAAGGGCGAATATGCTTGTTTTCAAGAATAATATTTACGAGCCTTATAATTTAAACAAACCAAATGTTAGTGTCACACCTGACGCAGATTACAACCAGCGATTTGACCCTCGCCGGTTTATTGAAGTCGCTTTGACGGAAGAGAAAGAGATTCTATCCTTTATCGAGCGACAACCTCAACCCTATTGGCGAGAAGACCTGTTGCAATTCTACCCACATGCTGGAAAAGCAAACTCCCTGACTTATTTAAAAGAAATTCGTCAAATTTTAAAAACAGGACTGAAAAAATCTTCAATCTGGCAGTATATGAATTCCTATCACTTTTCTTTTCTTTATGATGTTCTCGTTCGCTTCGCTTTTAATTATAATCATGACAACGACGAAGAAAGATTAAATTGCCTTCCTGAAATGGAAGCACGACCTATCTATTTTGAAAATTTCATCAGCAATTATTTTTACGACAGAGACTTTATGATGGACGAAAACCATTTCAACTCCCTGACCCATGAGCAAAAATATCCTCTCGGTTACGATCGCCCTAGCCTGTTCGGTGTCATCAATGGACTTATACCTACCCGCGAGGAAATGGCTCTTAAAGAATCCAAAGACTATCCCTATTCCATTTACGTTTAGGTAGAATAGATTGTACGAACCTTTAATTTAGGAGAGTCTCGTTGTTGACTGTAGTCACAGCCAAACAAATGCAGGCCATCGATCGATGGACAATTGACAAACTGGGGATACCCGGCGCTGTCTTAATGGAAAATGCCGGCGGAGCAATTTTCAGGCAATTACAAGACGTCATTGCTGACCTACCTACAAAAAAAGTTATTATTTTCTGCGGCAAAGGAAATAATGGGGGAGATGGATTTGTAATCGCTCGACACCTTTTTCAACTGGGAGCAAACGTCACAGTTCTGCTTGCTGGAAAACTTGCAGACTTAAAAGACAATGCAAAAACCAATGCCCTTTCGGCGCAAAACCTTAATATACCTATACAAGAGCTGAGTTCTGAAAACATTAATAACTTTGATCACAAGCTGCGTCATTACGATATCATCGTAGATGCCTTATTCGGAACAGGCTTGTCCAAGCCTTTAACAGGCCATATGGAAACAGTTATAAATAAAATCAACCAGTATGGAAAGTTTACGGTATCGGTGGATATCAATTCCGGGATAGATGCGGACTCCGGATTATTGATCGGCCCACATGTATTATCTGACTTAACTTTTGCCCTGGCTTCCATAAAAAATAGTCACCTGCTTCATCCCGCAGCTGGAGCGATGAAGAAAGTAGAGCTATTGGACATAGGCATTCCTCAAGAATCCTATAGCGAACAAAATATCCAGTCCCACCTTGTCGAAGAAAAAGATATAAAAAGTATTTTCCAGTCACGCTCGCCTGATTCACATAAAGGAAGTTACGGTCATGTTTTGGTATTGGCAGGATCGACCGGTAAGAGTGGTGCTGCGGGACTGACGGCCCTTGCTGCTTTAAGATCAGGTTGCGGGTTATGCACTCTCGCCTTACCTGAAACATGCCAAAAAGCTTTCGAATTGCATCCTATGGAAGTGATGACCGTTCCACTGCCGCAAACTCAGTCGGGTGCGTTGTCGTTAAAAGCAAAAGATCCCATATTAAAACTACTGGAAGGAAAGTCTGCCGTTGCCATGGGTCCCGGGCTGACAACCGACCCTGAGACGGTAAGCTTGATCGGTGAACTTTTGCCCTCTATCGATTGCCCCTTGATTCTGGATGCCGATGCTATCAACGCATTTGAAAATAATATCGATTGGCTGGGCAAATTGAAAAACGCTATTCTCACCCCCCACCCTAAAGAAATGTCGAGGTTAATCGGATTATCTACTCAGGAAATACAAAAAAATAGAATGCATGTGACCACAGAATTCGCTCAAAAACATTCGATCCTACTCCTGTTAAAAGGAGCTCCGAGTCTTATTGGTACCCCTGACGGATCTACATATATCAACCCCACCGGCAATCCCGGTATGGCCACAGGGGGGGCGGGGGATGTTTTAACAGGAATCATCGCGGGTTTAGCGGCGCAAAACATTACCCTTCAAAATGCTGCCATAGCAGGAGCCTATATTCATGGCCATTCCGGAGACCTGTTTTCTGAAAAAGAAACTCAAACCAGCTTGATTGCCGGCGACCTGTTAAGATGTCTGCCTGATGCCTTGAAACAGATATTGCCATGATAAAATCTATCACCAACAATGCAGACGAAACCTTACAACTCGGAAAATCCCTTGGCTCCAAATTGATTGCAGGTGATCTTGTTTTACTTTTTGGCGATTTGGGTGCAGGTAAAACTTGTCTAACACAAGGAATTTGCCTCGGTGCCGGGTTAGATAAAAGCACCTATATTCGAAGTCCCACCTTCACTCTCATCAATGAATATCAAGGAGTGGTTCCCATCTTCCATATTGATCTTTATCGTCTCGAAACAGAAGAAGAGATTATGAATTTGGGTTTGGAGGAAATAATTTACAGTAAAGCAATTACCATCATCGAATGGCCTGAAAAATTAATATCAAATAAGAAACCAAACAAATTTAAGTTTGGTATCGAGGAGCGCATTGAAATTTATATTTCCAGTAAAGGTGAAAACGTGCGCGAATTCACCTTTACTCCCGTTCTCTTGAGTTCCCGAAAGCATCCCATTTTCCCTTTACATTAATCCTTCCCTATGGCATTATCATGCCATGGTATGCCATTTGCATATCTGCTTAATTCTTTAAAAATTAACTAGTTAAATGATAAATGTTGTCAGAATTATTTTGCTGATCATTGCTTTTGCAGTAATTAGTCTCGCCGGATTTTATTTTTATAAAGTCCAAGGCAATAAGGTCGAAATAGGTAATATAAAGGTCAAAATAATGAACAAAGGCGTGGATGTGGAAATTGAAAACTTCAAAGTCACCCACGAGATTAAGGGTAAAAAAGAGTGGATTTTAGAAGCGGGACTGGCTCAGGTTAATAATCAAGAAGATGTCACGCAGCTTAAAGATGTTCAGATGATTCTACCTAAGGGAGACAGTCCACCCTACGTGATTACAGCAGAATCTGGCACCTATCAAAACAGTTCGAAAGATGTTGCTCTTGTCGGTCGTGTAAAACTAACAGGAGATGCGCAATCTTTGGCTGGCAGGTTTCAGGCAAATAAAGACGAGCCCCAAACTTCTAATACAAATAAATGATAAAAACCTGCATTCGCATATTAACACTTGCCTCTTGCTTCGCTCTATTAAGTCCTTCCCTTCTGTTTAGCGAGGAAAAAGAAAATAAGGACCCTATAGAAATCACCTCGGACCGTATGCGTTCTGAAGATGGTGGTTTGAAAATCATTTTTTCCGGGAATGTTGTGGGTTATTGGGGAGAGCTAAAGATAACTTCGGACATCCTTGAGGTATATAACACCAAGGATAAAAAGGAAACCGAGGAGATTGTAGCCATTGGGAATGTTTTCATAACTCGTGGCCAAAAACGCGCTAAGGGAGACAAAGCCGTTTATTTAGATAAATTACAGAAAATCATTCTCACAGGAACTCCCAAGGCCACGGCATGGGAGGAAGGAAATATGATCGAAGGGCGTGAGATGATATTTCTTCTGGACAAAGATCGGTTTGTTGCCAATAACAGAGTGCGCATGAAAATTTATCCGAAAGATGAAGGTGATAAAAAAGAGAAACCCTCAAACTCCGAGTAATAACATCAAACCCTCTTTCAAAGAATATTTGCTGTGGCTGGCCTGAAAACCCAAAACCTTGTTAAATCATTTCGTTCCCGAAAAGTGGTTAACAGGGTGAGCATTGAAGTTAAACAAGGAGAAATTGTAGGCTTACTAGGTCCTAATGGTGCTGGCAAAACCACTACTTTTTATATGGTGGTGGGGCTTACCCGCCCCGATGAAGGACAGGTGTTGTTAAATGATGAAGATGTCACTCACTTCCCAATGCACAAAAGAGCTAAAAAGGGAGTGAGCTATTTGCCACAAGAACCTTCTGTTTTTAGGAAGTTGACTGTTGAAGATAATATTTTGGCTGTACTGGAATCGCAAAAACTTTCTGCATTTGATCGTAAGAAAAGAGCTAGATCTTTACTCCGGGAGATGAACATCCTGCACATCAAAGACTCTATGGCTTACACCCTTTCAGGCGGTGAGAGAAGACGGGTAGAGATTAGCCGTGCGCTGGCCACCTCTCCGGTATTTATTTTACTAGATGAACCTTTTGCAGGGATTGACCCCATTGCAGTCTCAGATATTCAATCGATAATTTCACAATTAAAAAAAAGAGGCATTGGAGTATTGATAACCGATCACAGTGTTCGCGAGACCTTAAGCATCACCGATCGCGCCTATATCATTAACGAAGGTGAAATTATTTCTTCAGGTTCACCTCAGCAGGTTGCCCAGGACGAAAAGGTAAAGCAAATTTACCTGGGCGATCAGTTTTCATTTTAGTCGGAGAATAAGTTATGGCGATGGAAATGAAAATGAATTTGAACTTGAAGATGAGCCAGAAGCTGGTCATGACCCCCATGCTTCAGCAGGCAATCAAGCTTCTCCCTCTGGCAAGGCTTGAACTAGCACAACTGGTGAGGCAGGAGATCATCGAAAATCCTGTTCTAGAAGAAATACTTGAAGAAGAGGTCGACCCCTTCGATGAAAAAAATAACGACGATGAAGACTCTTTTTCCGATTCCACACAAGATTCTCAGGAACAGGAAATTGACTGGGAGAGTTATTTTCAGAATAATGTAGACCAGGGAATGTCTGCCGATAGCCTCGCAGAAAGACCTTCTATTGAAGCCACCTATAAAAAAGAAGCCTCATTGTCCGACCATTTGTTTTGGCAATTGAATCTTACAATCGATTCTGATGCGGACAAATTCATTGGCTCCTGCATCATTGGCAACATTCAAAAAGACGGTTACCTCGGCGCTGAATTGTCGGAAATAGCTGAAATCAGCCAAACAAACGAAGCCAATGTCGAAAGAGTTTTAAAGATCATTCAAAAGTTTGAGCCTTTAGGGGTGGCGGCCCGTTCTCTGCAGGAATGCTTGATGATCCAAGCTCATGAGTTGCCCGAGAAAAACCCATTGGTTGAAAAGTTAATCGAAAAATACCTGGATCGTCTTGAAGACCGGTTTTTACCTAAAGTTGCCGCAGAATTAAAAACAGACCTTGATGAAGTTCTCGATGCCCTTCATATCTTAAGAAAATTCACCCCCAAACCCGGTATTGCCTTCAATTCAGAAGCCATCGACTATATCGCTGCTGATCTCGTCGTTGTAAAAACGGATACGGGTTATGATGTTTCATTAAATGATGAGGGCGTCCCCGATATTAAAATTAATGCCTTTTATCAGAACCTGTTAAAAAACACTAAAGAAGGACAAACCAAAGAGTACCTGGAAGATAAATATCGCTCTGCACTATGGTTGATTAAAAGTATTGATCAACGCCGTCAGACCATATACAAAGTCGGAAAAAGTATAGTTAAACTGCAAAAAAGCTTTCTGGATCACGGACTATCCTATCTACAACCCATGGTCTTGAAAGATGTCGCAAAAGACATAGAGATGCACGAATCCACCGTAAGCCGAATTACAACCAACAAATATATTGATACTCCGCAGGGACTTTTCGAATTAAAATTCTTCTTTCATAGTGGGATTAAGTCCTACATGGGCAACAATCTCTCTTCCATAAGAGTGAAGAACATGATTAAAGAAGTGGTGGCCGAAGAAGATGGCAATAGCCCACTTACAGATGATCAAATGGTTCATGTATTGATGAGAAAAAATGCTAAGATTGCCCGTCGCACCATCACAAAGTATAGGAAAGAGTTAAATATCCCGCCTGCCAGCAAAAGGAGGAAGTTTTTTTGATTAAACCAACCCGCTTTAAATTTAATCAGAATCATTTCCCGTTTAAAAAAAGTATTAATATGGCATATTTAGGAGGAGCAAATGAAATTAACTGTGACAGGAAGAAATATTGAAATTACAGATGGCATCCGCAATCACCTGAACGATAAAATAGATAAGACAATTGCTGACCTGGGTGAGGCGGCAGATGTTCACGTAGCACTCTCTGTTGAAAAACACCGTCATTTCGCAGAAGTCACAGTGAAGACCAAGGGTTTTACCCTTCATAGTCAGGATGAAACCGAGGACCTCTACACATCCATGGATAAAGCCTTAGAAAAAATGGAAAAACAAATTCGAAAGAATAAAGAAAAAGCAAAAGCCCTGCGAATCAAACAAGGGTCTCAATCTAAAAATCAAAACGTGGACTAATCCGTAGAAAATAAAATATGAAAATTGATGAAATACTAAAAAAAGAATCTGTTATCGCAGATTTGGTCGGTAAAAATAAATTGGAGGTCATCCAAGAAATGACCTCATGCCTCAAACAGAACAATATAATAAAAGATGATCAGGCTCTGTTTACAACTCTTATGGAACGCGAAAAGCTAGGAAGTACCGGCATCGGGGAAAATGTTGCAATCCCTCATGGGAAATCGGATGAATTAACACAAATCATCACCGTTTTTGCGAGATCTTTAGGGGGTGTCGACTTTGAGTCACTGGATCAAAAGCCAGTTCATTTCGTTTGCATGGTCATTGCCCCCGCCCACTCGACAGGCCAACACCTGAAAGCACTTGCAAGAATTTCACGACTCTTCAAAAACCAGGCATTGCGCGAGGGAATTCTCAAGGCTGAGGACTCCAATGCTATCTATTCCATCCTTTTGGAAGAAGACTCCAAATTTATTTGACGACAATCTTATGAAAGGCATCGCTGTATCCAAAGGAGTAGCCATCGGGAAAGCATATTTGCTGGACCGTTCGAAATTCTGCATTCTCAAACAGACTCTTGAGGAACATGAAGTTGAAAAAGAAATCGAACGGTTTCGCGATGCCATCGAAAAAACAAAAGTGCAGATGTCGGATATCAAAAAACGCGCAGAAAAAATCGCCGACAAATACGCTGTTATTCTCGATACCTACACCCTCCTCCTGGATGACGATATTTTGGTTAATGAAACCATTGAGAATATCAGGACCCATCAGACCAATGCCGAGTGGACCTTAAATCAAACCCTACAAAACTTCCTCAACCTGTTTGACAATATTAATGATGATTACTTAAAAGGGAAAAAAGATGACCTCGATCTGCTTGTTCAGGCAATACTACGAAATCTAATCGGTCATTCGCAAGAAGCACTATCTGATATCCAAGAACCCGTGATCATTGTTACGCATTCATTAAGCCCCTCCGACACCCTAAGTATGCCGAGAAACTTTATAAAAGGATTAGCCACGGAGACAGGTGGAAAAACATCCCATGTTGGAATATTTGCGGCGGCACTAGGAATTCCTGCAGTTACGGGTATAAAAAACCTCACTTCACAAATCAACTCCGGCGATAACGTTGTCGTCGACGGCATTGACGGAGAGGTCATCACTCATCCCAACGATGAAAAAAACGAATACTATTTAAAGAAACAAGAGAATTATCGAAGATATGAAGAACGACTTCTGGCTAACATCCACCAGAGCGCAGACACTCTGGATGGACATCATATCCACCTTTTAGCAAACATTGAGTCCCGTCAGGAAGTCAAAAATTTACGCAATTATGGTTCTGAGGGAGTCGGGCTTTATCGAACCGAATTTCTTTATATGTCTTCAAGCAATCTTCCCGGGGAAAAAGAATTATACGAAAACTTCAAAGCAGTTGCTCAGGAAATGGACGACAATCCTGTTGTTATTCGAACTCTGGATATTGGCATGGACAAGCAGCTTGCTGGTATACAGACAAATGACGAAGATAACCCTGCATTAGGATTAAGAGGTATTCGTTTATCTCTGGCAAACCCAGAATTATTTATAAGTCAGCTAAAAGGTATTTTGAGAGCCAGTTTTTATGGGAACGTGAAAGTTCTTTATCCGATGGTATCTTCCGTTACAGAAATAATTCAAGCTAACAAATTATTACAAGAAGCAAAAATACTTTTAAAAGAAGATCAAATTCCGTTTAACGACAATATCGAAATCGGAGCTATGATTGAGACACCCGCGGCCGCCATATGCATCGATCAAATCCTCAAGCATATTGATTTCGTCAGTATAGGAACTAACGACCTCGTCCAATATACTCTGGCCGTAGACCGGGTTAACGAAAATGTGGCCCACCTTTATCAGCCATTTCACCCTTCGGTAATACGATCGTTAAAGCAAATTTTTGTCGCCGCAAATAAGGCAGGGAAAAAGGTTTCAATTTGTGGCGAATTGGGCGGAGACCCTATGGCAACGATGCTTTTACTTGGATTAGGCAAACTCGACGACCTCAGCATGGAACCCCATTCAATCCCTAAAGTAAAAAAAATAATTCGCCTGATTCGTATGGATGAGGCTCGCCAAATGGCCGATCATGTGTTAAATTTGAACTCTGTAGAAGAAATATCTCTTTTCATTGCTAAAGAAATGCGAACTCGATTTCCAGATGACTTTGATCGAGACCTGAGCTTTCAGAAAAAAATAAAACCTACCTGATTTGATTTTCCCAATCTCATAGACAATTAATCTGATTTAATTATAAAAATATTAAAAGAAGGAATATTCATATGAACCCTGGAAATTTTTTATTTACCTCTGAATCTGTTTCTGAAGGCCACCCAGATAAAATGGCGGATCAGATCTCAGATTCTATCCTCGATGCTATTCTAGCTCAGGATGCCACTGCACGCGTAGCTTGCGAAACCATGATAACGACGGGTTTTGTGATCATCGCCGGAGAAATTTCTACAGATTGTTATGTAGAAATGCCGAAAGTCATTCGTAATACAATAAAAAATATTGGTTACACCCAATCCGATATGGGATTCGACTACGAAACATGCGGCATTCAGGTAGCTCTTGATGAGCAATCCAAAGACATTGCGCGTGGAGTCAATGACGATAAGCATGAGCAAGGCGCAGGCGATCAGGGAATGATGTTCGGCTATGCCAGCAATGAAACGCCTGAACTTATGCCAATGCCCGTAATGTACGCCCATAAACTGGTTAAAAAACTTGCCGATGTAAGGAAAAAAGGCACCCTTCCCTACCTTCGTCCTGACAGCAAATCGCAAGTGTCGGTTAGGTACGAAAATAATAAACCTGTGTGTGTTGAAACGGTTGTTATTTCTACCCAGCACGACCCCAGTGTAACGACCAAACAAATCAAAGCCGATGTCACCGAAATGGTCATTAACAAAATTATCCCAAAAAAATTACAGCATAAGAAGATGAAGATTCATGTCAACCCCACAGGCCGCTTTGTTGTCGGTGGACCTCATGGAGACTGCGGATTGACTGGCAGAAAAATTATTGTAGATACCTATGGCGGGTTTTCCCGACATGGAGGAGGAGCATTCTCAGGAAAAGACCCCTCCAAAGTAGACCGGTCTGCAGCCTATATGGCTCGCTACATTGCAAAGAATCTAGTAGCCGCTAATCTAGCCGGACGTTGTGAAGTCCAACTAGCCTATGCGATTGGTGTTGCCGATCCGGTTTCAGTTTGTATCGAAACGTTTGGTACTCATAATGTTGACCCAGGAATCCTGGAAAATCTGGTACGTTCGCATTTCAACCTCAAGCCTGCGGGCATAGTAAAAACCCTGGATCTGCTAAAACCTCGTTACCTGCCTTCCGCAGCTTATGGACATTTTGGCAGAAAAGAAGATTCTTTCACATGGGAAAAGACAGACAAAGCCAAGGCTATTAGAAAAGATGCAGGGATTTAATCAGAAACTACGGAGGGGATAGAAGTTTTACTTTGGCGTTGCCTTCAGGCAGCGCCAAAGACGACCTCTTTAATTTTATTCCCTAAAGATTGGGACTTTACCGGTTTTACTATATATTCTTTGATACCTGCTGCAACGACTTCCACAACTTTATCGCGTTCTTTTTCAGTAGTGATCAACAGAAAAGGAATATCTCTGAGCTTGCGGTCCTCATTAAGGTCTTCAAAAAAATCAAGAACATCCATATTTGACATATGCTAGTCCTCCGATATGATGAGTCAAAAATGTTTCTGTTTGAGCACTTCAAGCGCAGCCTGGCCATCTTCCGCGAGAACCATATTAAAATACTCCAACTTTTTTACCCCAGTTATAAAAGCAAGAATAGTTAGGTTCTATTAGCCTGAACCCACCGTTTTATGTCCACACATTAAATAGGCTCCACCCGCATAAATTGTCTCTGAATATCCAATATCAAAACCCGCAAGCTGTAACTCTTCAGCCAATCCCTCCCGGGTGTAAGCCGTCCATTGACCCGATTGCAGTTGTTTCTGGATGAAATTCAATCCCATCCCTTTTGTAAATGGATAAAAAAATATTCGCTTTATCGCTGTCTGCAGAAGTCCCTTTCTTGCTCGAAGAAATTCACAACTTTCTTCTATAATTTTACCTGAGTCATAATTTTCAGAAGGGCAACATACAATCAATAGTCCTCCGGGTTTTAAAACGCGATATATATTTTTTAAAGCCTGCTGCCGTTTGTCATTTATATGAATGGTGTAAATAGAAAAATGCGCAACTACAATATCCAATGAGTTTTCTTTAAAAATCGGAGCTACAGTAATATCACTTTGAACACAAACAACCCTATCGGAGACCCTTAATTCTCGTGCCCGTATTCGCGCCTGGCTAAGCCCAGCAGATAACAGATCCGATCCGTAATAAATCATTTTTTGCCTAACTGCGTTTTCGAGAAACAGCAATAGCAATCCCGTGCCGCATCCTGCATCCCAGATTTTCTGTCCCTGCTTATCCGGTAATAGCGCTATGACCTTACGCATGGATTCCAGATAGGACTCCGGTGTCAAGCGGTCATATAAACGTGATTTAAAACCCGTACGCCAATAATATTTTTCATACCAACCTGACATAAATTTTTATCGCTTAAGAATGTTCTATCGTTTGCTCATAAAGATGAATATAATTGCTTCCATATCTAGTAAATTGAGGAGTCCTTTGATGGCAAAAAAACCGTTTATCAACAAGCATGGGTTCGTAGAGTACCCTTTTCTCCACGATACTCGAAAACAAAAAAACTGGTGGTTCTACAATCTTATGGAGGACCATTTGAAACGGCGGGCCCGACAATATGCTGGCCCCAATTATACTCGGGAAGACTGTGAAGAAGATTTCAAAAAAATTCTCGCCACAACGAATTTAAAGTTTTATGTATTACTCCCCTCAGGTATGGGAATGGAGTTCAAGTTGATCGGAAAATACCAGACCCCCGACCTCATTGAAATTGAAGACCCGGTTCCTTACATCACCGAAAAATATGGCGGTGGCAAATTCAAGGTAAATATCTATCACGAAGGTACTTTCTGCGGAACGGAAAACTACAAGGCTCACGGCGACCCCAAATGGGTAGAAATCGACGACGATAATCCCACAGGTTGAGTAAGTACTCGTATGTTTTACCCTGGATAAGAGAAAATACTTATCCTAACTGAAAATCAATCCAGTTCTTCATCGGGATTACGGGGTTTTTGGATTGTGGGGATACTGAATTTTAAACTAGAGGGCAGGTTGGATGCCTTTTTGCCGTAAGCAATATTTCCTTCCTCGGCTTCTAATCCAATATAGATATTTTCGTTTTTGGTTTTCACGGGATAAGTAGGAATGAACAGTTCTGGATTCTGCATATTCGCACCATCCATCAATCTGAACCGCCACTCGTGGTTCGGGCAAATCACAATGCCCTCTTCTATTCTTCCTTCTCCTAATGGAGAACCTCTATGCGGACAGGTATTCGTGATCGCATAATATTTCCCTTTATAATTGAACAGGGCAATTTGTTTATCCCCCGCTGCAATAATCGCAGACTTGCCAATGGGCAGTTCTTCTTCCTTCATTACTTTTACGAATTTCATAATTTTTCAGGGATTAAATCTGTTTGCCTATATGCTCCGGCTCATGCCGGCGCACCTAATCGTTCAGGCAGGGAATGTTTCTGATGATGAGATAGATAGAGCAATCCATCGGACAGGGAATAGTTGTGCGGAAAAGTCATAACTTCGCGGCCTAATTTTTCTATCAATTGCTGATAGAGTACATTCGCCTCGTCCGAAGACATTCCTATAGTCGTTTCATAAGTGTAGCCCAAGCTCAAGTCGTGTTCTGGCGGCGTATAAAGCTTCGTGATTCCCCACTCTGCCGGGTTCTTCTCTATTGGCGCACCTCGCTCCAAGTCAAACTGCGACAGGATGGCTGAGAAGCCTGGGGAGTCGAGTAGCCGTTGGTTATTGAGTACAAAGTTTATTGAATCCATCACCTCGGGTTCGGCCTCGGTTGGAAAGCCACAAATCAAGTAAAAGTGCATGGCGATTCCCAACTTCATGCACGCCTCGGAAGTTTCATCTACCCAGCTCAGTTCCACTCCTTTTTTCATGGCATCTAAAACACGCTGATTGTAAGACTCCAATCCGAAAATCAGTTTTCTACAACCCGATTTATAAAGCAATTCAATGCGATCGTCCTTCAACAGACTCTTTTCAAATTTAAGTTCGCCTGTCCATTGGACATCGACTTTTTGCTCTATTATTTTCGCGGCAAAGGTTCTCAAGAAATTGATAGGCAATGCTTCATCAGTGAAAAAGAAATGATCGCAATTGTATTTTTCTTGAAGGACTTTAAAATCGTTAACCACATTTTCGGCGTAGCGCACATGGAAATTCATATGGTCAAAGGGAATCGAACAAAACGCACACTTTTCCCAATAACAACCTCGAGATCCCATAACGGGTAATACAAGGGTCGGGGAAAGATAGAGATCTAAAGGCAGCCCGTCAAAGTCAGGAGTCGGTAGCGCATTGAGTTCTTCCTTGGCAAAGGGACGATTCACCTTGACCACGCCATCCTGTCGATAAATCAGGTTGGGAACTTTGCTCAAGTCACCATCTCCCCTCAAGTGTTCGACCAGCTTGAGTAATGGGGTTTCCCCTTCATGTACAATGAAGCTATCTACAAAGTCGAATAATGAAGAAGCATCTTTCTCCAAACGATCAACTAGTTTAGTGAACACGCTTCCGCCGATAGTGATATGGATTTCAGGCCGGTTCTTCTTAACCAGATAGGCCAGTGTGAGTCCTGAGATAATTTGCTCCACCGATGTGATGGAAATACCAAGTATGTCAATGTCTTCTTTCAAAATTCCATCGAGATACCATTTTTCGTATAGGTCGTAAAAAAAGTTTTCTTCCGGGTGGTTGAAGGAATCGATAACCTCTTTGGAAGAATAAGGGGAAAACCGCATCTGGCTGCCAATGACCGTCAACTGTGACGGATAATACGGCGCAAGGATGTTGTCGAGCCACACATCCATTATTTTCAGGTTTTCCATATACTGCTCTATTTCATAAAACTCCGGACTGCGTTGCGAATCTACAGCGACATCGATCTGATCCTTCAATGCCATGACAATTTCTTCCGCTTCGCGCAATTTGGCGAATTTTTCCGCTTCCACCTGCGTCAGGCTAGGACGCGAACTCAGCTCGTTCAACTCGCGAATGATTCTTTCATAAAGCGGCTTGGTCTTTTCCCAGGTACAAAGATCATTGAGTAGTTCAATGGCCAAGTCTCTCTGAACTACATCGTGTATACCGTTTTGGTTCAAAAACGCTTTCAAACTCGGCAGACTAAGATAGGGCTGCGAAGGATGCCAGGATGTCGGAAATACTAAATAAATCATTTAACAATTATCCTAATATTAATTCTATTATTGAATCACTTTTTGCTATAGGTAGCAAGCTTAATGCGGTTTGGGTGCCATAAAAACGAGTAGCACCAGTTTCCCATCAGAATCATTGATTACACCATGATCCTCACCTGAAGGTGCCAATGTAATATCATTTTCAGAAAGTTCTTTTTCTTCGGTACCCACGGTAACTTTGCCTTTACCCTGCAAGACCAAATAAACTTTATCCGAGCCTTCATGAGAGTGGACTTTTTGAAACTGTCCCGGTTCGAGACAGTATGTGTCACAAAAGAAATTATCCGTATCGAACAGGCTTACTTTTTTCATTTTCTCCGAACTGAAATCAATTGACTCCAGAACATTCAAAACTTTCATATTTTTTCACCTATATGAGCTAAATATATTAATAATTTTAAATCTACTTTACTCTAAAACTCCCAAACTATAATATAAATAAAGTAACTATTTCAACACACCGAAACAATCAATAAAACCCCAAATTTTCATATACTTAGAGATGTTAACATAAGGTGTAATTAGAACCCAAAGAAATTGAAAAAATAAGAATTTCAAGCAGGTAATTTAATTGACATCGCATTATTTTTCAACTAATTTGCCATAGTCGTACGACAAGTTTAATAATCAATTAATAATTTTTACACACTTAAAATACAGTTTAGATTCGGGATGTAGCGCAGTCTGGTAGCGCACACGGCTGGGGGTCGTGTGGTCGGAGGTTCGAATCCTCTCATCCCGACCATATAAAATAAGGGGTTACGGTTTTTCCCGTAGCCTCTTTTTCGTTAAATATCCTTGCCTTTTTCCGAGTACCCCAAAATTATACCGACAAAAAAACCGCCCCAATATAAAAAATATTAGTGGACAGTCAGCTTAATATATGGGGATATAGGCAGTTGACTGGAACCTATACAATCTAAGACATATTTAAAAGATTGTGCGGGATTTGTGCGGGATAGATTTTCGTTTGCTAAGATATTCGCCTCTATATGTCTTAAATTTTACTAATATTAAAAATCGATAAAAAAATAAAAACTATTGAAATAACACTATCTGAGTATTTCATTGATTCCTCATTAAGTTTTAGCAGGGACAATCAATATTTTATTGTTCTATTTATTATACTCACCCCATTTTATTGAATGTAACGATTGTTCAAACATTGGAGAGGGATTATAAAAGGCATCAAAAGCGCCAGAATCATCATTGGCTTCAGAGTAAAACCATTGGTCAGGCGGCAAATCAATAATATCCTGCAGCCAGATTTTTTTATCATCCTTTTTCTTAATAATTAGAAAGCCATTACCTTTTTTAAAGTTATATCTTCCAAATAAAGTAACAGTCGTGCCCGTAGGACCGGTTATAGTAAAGCTAAACTTTCCATCCCTTAAACTACAAGGTTCATCTCTCATGTCAGCAACATCGCGCCCTACTTCAATATCTATTAATTTATAACAAACGTCATCGTCAATAGTAACTGCCCAATACATAGTTTCTTTGCGGAGTACTATTCCATCTTTTGCGAAGCTACAGTTTGTAAAACCGAATAGAAAAATTAAAGTAATAGTGAATATTGTATTTTTCATACGTTTTTAAGGTTTTAATATTTATTGGTGGTTCCTTTTGAGTTAGCTCCTACATTATACCTCAAACGAAAAATTGCCACCGTATTGCCTTTAAGATTCACTTATTCTTACCTTTAAATAATAATTTAAAAAAAATCTTTGTTTTGCTTAAAAAAAAGCAGATTTTCTTTATTGTTGTAAGCGTAAACGAATTTCGAGGTAGTTGCGATCAAGATCCTTTAAATGAACAGATTCCCCTTTCCCCAGAATGAGCGGCCCCCGAAGTGAATAATTTATGCCGTTTTTTCAACCAACTTTAAAAACCTTGCTCAAAAGTCCGTAACTATTTAGTCATAATCTATAAAAAATGAATGGTTTAACCAATGGTTTTTTAGGGTTAATTTTTGAGAATTTTTTAAGATACTATGGTTTAATAGAAGTATGTATTTATAAACAAAATACGCAATCAACGGTGCATAAATTTAGAGATTAAACAAAATAGCGTTACGTATTTAAGGTTTTAAAAATTTTGGTCTGCTTAAATTTTTTATCTAAACATTAAAGGAGTTACCGATGAAAAAATTATCTAACGTATTAGCCATGTTTACAGCATCTATGTTTTCATTATTTTTCCTTTCAGCAACTGCTTTTGCTAACGAAGGACCAATGAATTTGCCTGAAAACGCAAAAGCAGATGCTAAGATGCACAATAAAGAAGGTATCAAGCATTGGGGAATGGGTCATCACGATGAAGCCTTGAAACATTTTAAAGAGGCATCTAAAATTGATGGGTCTTCTGGAGAAATCCACTTTAACGAAGCAATTTCCTACGATAAATTGGGTCAGCACGGAGTGGCAACTAAGCATTTTGGAGCTGCTAAAAAGAAGGCTAGTGGAGAAAATAAAGACAAGCTTTTAAAATCTAAAATCCTGAATGCTCATCTCAATCATTGATCAAAGCTTTTTTAGTCAGGGGTCGATAAATCGGCCCCTGTTTTTCTTTCTGCAAGTTCTGCCTTAAAACCTCCAGTTTGTTAGACTTTAATTTTTTATCAATACTTTAAAGGAATTAGCGATGAAAAAATTATCATTTATTTTTGCTTTATTGTTTATAACATCCTTGTACTCAGGGGTATTTGCAGCTGATCCTGCCCTAAAGTTTCCTAGTGGTGCGAATGCAGAAGCTAACAAACATAATGAAGAGGGAATTTCTCATTATAATCAAGGGCATTTTGATATCGCATTAAAACACTTTCAGATGGCTTCAAAAACCGACTCTAGTGTAGGTGAGGCTCACTACAATGAGGCACTATCTCTGGATGCA
>Ga0209631_10003049_pt1 | contig 19613 bp, 23 predicted proteins | sample COG_08_FD_184752 | JGI IMG/M metagenome (GOLD analysis project Ga0209631, IMG submission 184752) | Pelagic Microbial community sample from North Sea - COGITO 998_met_08 (SPAdes) (version 2) | ecosystem: Environmental > Aquatic > Marine > Neritic zone/Coastal water | place: Helgoland, sampling...
TTTACTAATTTTAGTTACAAAACTCTCTTTTTTAAAAACTTTAGGATCTACTATTCCTGAGTTAACGTTTGTAAAAATTTTAAACTCATTAGAAACTCTCGCGTCATAACCATAAGAAGATAATCCAAAAGAAATCTTTCCTTTTCTTACTTGCTTGCTCACAAAAGGCTTTATCATGCCTTTTTCTTTTGCAGATTGTTTAATCCATTTATCTGAAAGAACGGTCATTTTTTTTTGATTTATTTTTTTTTCTCTTTAAAAGGTTTTTTTTTAATGCAGACTTGCGACTCTTTAATAAAGTATCTTTTTTTATTAAAGATTTCATTGGAAAACTAATCTTTATCTGGGTTCGTTAAGTCCTCTAATGTTATTGGCTTATCAATATCATGCATTTGTTTCTTTGGGGACTCTTGTCCGACATCATTAGAACGCTTTGCTCTTCTTTCTTCTATTCTAGCTTTACGCTTAGCCTCTTTTTTCATTGCTTTGTCGCCACGCGTAGATTTATAGTCGTAGTGAATTCCCATAATAAGCTTCCTCTCATCAATTATTAAATTTACTTCTTGCGTCTCTGTTTTGCAAGTATCTTGATTGAGATTTCTGAATAATTATAAATAATATCGACAAAATTGCGGCAATCAGCACATCCTCAAATGGCGTAGCTTTTGGAAAACCTTAGTTCCATAAGCACACTAAACCTTGCTAAACCAACCAATTAATTTTTTTTAACATCAATTTTACAACCTTGTGCGTCACAATTTTTTCCAGAACTAATATTATTAAAAAAATCTATAGCTTTAACAGATGTCATCATAAAATTTTTATAATTGTTTAGATAACCATTTAAGCTATTTGTTAATTTTTTTGCTTCCTCCATCAGTCCTAGCCTTATTAAATTTATAAGCATTATTGCATTTCCATTAGGAATAGTATTGTCGCTAATATCAATTGGATTAAAAAAAATATCATTTTTATCTTTTTGATTTTTTTGAAATATATTCTTCTCTTTTACATAAAATTTTAAGAATGCTTCGTTACACAATTTATTTGCATAATCTTTATACTTAAAATTCATAGTTTTATCTGAGAGATCATTCAATGAATTAATTAAAAAGGCATAATCTTCTAAAAACACATCATTCTTTGAGTAAGAATGTTGAATATTTTTCTTCAAATAATTCTCCTCAATAATAGAAAAAAATTCTTCTGCGAGATTTAAGTATTTTTTTTCAGGTAACACTTCGTGGGCTGAAATTAAAGAGCTGATCCAAAGACAATTCAAATCAAGCTGTGATTTATCATCAAAAAAAGGTTTTTTTCTTTTTTTTCTTATCTCAAGAAGTTTATTGATAATCTCTTTTGATGGCTTGCTTTTCTCAACCAAAATATTTTTGTTTTCCCAATTTCCAGCTGCGCTCACCTCAAAATATACGTTTATTTTATCTATGTCTTTAATTTCATTATAATCATAAACATAATATTTACCTTCTTCTCCATCGCTATCGGCATCGTAAGCAGAACCTAATAATTTATCTTTATTTAAAAATTCTGATCTTAAAAACTCTATTGTTTGTTCTAGTTTTTCCTTAAAATATTTTTCATTATTAATTTTGCAATACTTTGAAAGGAGTAAAATAAATTGCACATTATCATATAACATTTTTTCAAAGTGAGGAATAATCCAAGATTCATCAACTGTGTATCTGGAAATCCCTCCTTCAACGTGATCATAAATTCCTTTTGAACAAAGTTGTTTAATAATAGTAGTGACAGGTTCTAAATATTTTTTATTTTTTGTTATATTAAAAAAATACAACAGTGTTTCGAATAAATTAAATGTAGGAAATTTGGGGGCACCTTTGTATCCTCCCTTTACTGGATCTAAATGATCTAAAGCAGTTATTAAAATCGGTTCGAGGTCCTGACTTAAAACTGAATTTTTTTTTAAATCTAGATTTTTTATGATTAGATCTTTTTGTTTAATAATATTTATTTTTTGATCTTGATAAGCTTCGCTAACCTTTTGTAATACTTCTTTAAATGACGGAAGACCGTTTTTTGTATCTTTTGGAAAATAGGTTCCTCCCATAAATGGTACGCCATTTTCATCAAGAAACATTGTTAGCGGCCAACCTCCACCTGATTGATTAAATAATTGAAATGAACTTTGAAATACAAAATCAAGATCGGGTCTTTCTTCTCTATCTACTTTGATATTTAAAAAATACTTATTCATTAGATTGGCTGTTTCTTTATCCTCGAAACTTTCATGTGCCATTACATGGCACCAGTGACAACTTGCATATCCTATGCTTAATAGTATTGGCTTAGAATTCATCTTTGCTTGATCCAATGTATTTTTTGACCATGTTTGCCAATGCACAGGATTATTCTTATGTTGTCTTAAGTATGGACTTGGATCATCAACCAAATTATTTTTATTAAGATCGATCATTTAAAGAAAAATTTTTTTATTATTAATGAAGCAGAAATAAAAACTAAGAAAATTATAATTGGTAAATAAATTTCTTTGTTGATTATTAAATTTATAAAATTAAAATTGTTAGAACCTTTGATAAAATTATTTATTCCAGAGCCAATTGAATTCCAAATAAAAAACATTGGTATAAAACCTAGAAAACTCGCAAAAAAATAGTTTCTATTTTTTATATTAAAAATTACAGGTAAAATATTCTGTAAACCAAATGGTATGCCTAGGCCTCCGGAAAGTCTAAAGGCAAGGAAATAATAAAATTCATTTTTTTTAAAACGTTCAATATACTTTTCAAATTTATCTTTGAGCATAAGTTTGATTAAATCTTTAAAAAAAAAATTCGCAATAATGTAGAGCAATAAAGCTCCGATAGAAATTGAAAGAGTTGAGATTAAGGTTCCGGCCCATTTTCCAAATAATATTCCTGATAACAAAAGTATTGGAGTGCCAAAGCCTAAAAGTATTACCCAAATTGAAGAAAATAAAAAAAATAGAAATAAATTCAATGCTAGATTTTTTCCAATAAATTCCTCGATATTTGCCTGGATCAATTTATAATATGAAAAATCATCTATTCTAGAAATTTCAAATTTTGAAAATAAAAAATATAAAAATGCGATTAAAATTACTACATATACTGATCCTAATGTGATTTTTAAATTTTTGCTCATATTAAACCTGTACAATAGACATCATTTAAAATATATACCTTAAAATATTTATGAAAAGAACTTATCAACCTAGTAATTTAGTCAGAAAACGTAGACATGGTTTTAGATCACGAATGGCAACTAAAACTGGTAGACAATTAATAGCAAGAAGAAGAGCTAAAGGTAGAAAAACTCTATCAACATAATTTATTTAATGGTTAAGCTTGAAAGCTTAAAAAAAAGCTATCAATTTAAAAAAACATTACAAGAAAAAAAAGTTCATTCAGAATTTTTCTCAATTTTTGCGACAAAGAATTTCTATAAACCAAAGTACAAATACGACTTGCTCATTAGTTTTGTTATGAAAAAAAAAATTGGAAATGCTGTTAAAAGAAACAAAATCAGAAGAAAATTGAGAGCAATAGTGCAGAAACTTCTAAAGAAAAGAGGTGCAATTAGTAAAGATTATACTTATATAGTTTTTGGTAAATCAAATGCTTTTACACAAAAACATAATGTTTTAATGCCTTTGATGGAAAAATGTTTTAACAAAATAAAAACTTAAATGATTAAAATTCTAACAAATCTTAAAATAAAATTTTTAAAATTATATAAATATTTATTTTCACCTTTATTGGGAAATAATTGTAGATATTTAATTACTTGCTCTGAATATTATATTCAGTCACTAGAGAAACATGGTCTATTTAAAGGATCTTTTTTGGGCATAAGAAGAATTTTAAGTTGCCATCCTTTTTCTGTTTTAGGCGGTGGATCAGACTGCGACTTTGTTCCTAGCAATATAAAAATTAATAAAAAAAAATAAGATGGATAATAAAAATGTATTTGTAGCAATTGCTTTATCGATGTCAGTTTTATTATTTTGGGGTGCTTTTTTTGAGACTCCAAAATCAAACATCGAAAGAGATACAGTTGGCCAAGTTCAAGAAAAAACAGATAATACTATAAGACCAAGTGCCGGCCCAACTCCTTCAATTAATCAATTAAATATTGAAAAAAAAATTTCAAGAACTGACTCTTTAAATAAATCAAAAAGAATTAAGATTGAAAATAATAATATTATTGGCTCTATTTCTTTAAAGGGTGGTTTAATTGACGACTTATCTTTTAAAAACCATAAGCAGAAAGTTAATGGAGATAAAAATATAGAATTTCTTCATCCCGCACAAACAGAGAACGGCTTTTATATAGAATCGGGTTGGGCTAGTATAGGTAGCAAAATAGAAGTACCTACAAAAAAATCAGAATGGCAAATTGATGGTAACAAAATTTTAACGGATACAACCCCAATTGTATTAAAATGGAGCAATAAAGAAGGAATTACTTTTAAGAAAAAAATTGAATTAGATGAAAAATATTTATTTAAAATAACTCAAGAAATTCAAAATAACTCTTCTAAAAGTGTAGAGCTTTACCCTTATGCTCAAATCACAAGAAACAAAGTTCCAGATGATATTCAAAATTTTTATATTTCCCACGAAGGTTTCATTGGAGTTTTCGATGATGAACTAAAAGAGGATGATTATGATGATATTGAAGACAATAAAATAGTAAGGGAGTCGAATGAAGGATGGCTTGGTATTACGGATAAATACTGGATGGCTGTTTTAGTTCCTGAAAAAGGAAAAAGTTTTAAATCAACTTATCAATATAACGATAGTTTTAAAGCTAATTATATCATAAATGATCCTATAAAAGTGAACGCGTCTTCAAATGGTGTTAATAATCTAAAATTATTTGTTGCAGCTAAAGAAGTAGAAACAATCGACACTTATGCTGAAAGTCAAAATATTAATAAATTGGATTTAGTAATTGATTGGGGTTGGTTTTATTTCTTCACAAAGCCTTTATTTTTTGTAATTGACTATTTATTTAAATTTTCCGGTAATTTTGGAACAGCAATAGTTTTAATAACTATAGCCATCAGGCTATTATTTTTTCCGCTTGCAAATTTTTCATTTAGATCAATGGCAAAAATGAAAGCTGTACAACCTGAAATGGCTAGACTTAAAGAACTTCACAAAGATGACAAAGTAAAATTACAGCAAGAAATGATGTCTTTATATAGAAAAGAAAAAATTAATCCCGCATCAGGGTGTTTACCGGTTTTAATTCAGATACCTTTCTTTTTTGCTATTTATAAGATGCTCTTTATTTCCCTAGAAATGAGACACCAACCCTTCTTTGGTTGGATAAAAGATTTATCTGCCGCTGATCCAACATCAATTTTTAATTTATTTGGACTAATTCCTTGGGACCCTCCAAGCTTTATGATCATTGGAATATGGCCAATATTAATGGGCGCATCGATGTGGGTTCAACAAAAATTAAATCCTGCACCTACAGATCCAATTCAGGCAAAAATTTTTGCATTTTTTCCAATTTTCTTAACTATAATTTTAGCTTCTTTCCCCTCAGGGTTAGTAGTCTACTGGACAATCAATAATATACTTACAATTGCACAGCAGTGGGTTATCAATAAGAAGACTACAGTTAAGACCAACTAAATGTCTGAAAAACTTTCGTTTGAAGAAATTAAAAAAATTTGGCCTAAAGATGCCCCGCCACTTTCAAATATAGAAAAGTATGTTGAAAAATATAAAAATGAAATAATAATCATTAAATATGGTGGAAATGTTTTAATTGATAGAAATGTATTCAATAATTTTATTAATGATATAGGTATTTTAAATAAATTAGGTCTTTCGATCATTGTTGTACATGGTGGTGGGCCAAGGATTAAGAGGGAGCTTGATAAATCAAATATTCCTACAAGATTTATTAAAGGTTTAAGAGTAACAGATGAAAAAATAATAAACATTGTTGAAAATGTATTAATTGATTTCAATAAAGATATCGTAAAATCATTAAAATTAAAAAATTTTAGGGCAGCTTCTGTTCATACAAAAGAAAACAATGTAATTTCCGTTAAACCTGAGAATGAAGAATTAGGTTTTGTTGGTATACCTTTTCAAGTTAATACAGATATTTTAAAAAACTTAATTGTAAAAAAAGAAATCCCTGTCATTGCGCCACTTGGGCTTGATGATAAAAAACAGTCGTATAATATAAACGGTGATACAGCTGCTGGTGCGATTGCTAAATCATTAAAATCTAGAAGACTTTTACTTATGACAAATGTCGAAGGTGTGCTTGATAAAGAAAAAAAATTAATACCTGAAATTTCATCTGAAAAAATATTAGAGTTGGTGAAAAATGAAACTATAACGGGTGGTATGATACCAAAGATAAATACATGTTTAGATGCAGTTAAAAATGGTGTTAGGGGTGTCGTTATTATGGATGGAAGAAAACCTCACTCAATTTTAAATGAAATATTTTCTGATACGGGTGCTGGTACATTAATAAGATAATGAAAGAATTGAATGATATAAAATATTGGTTATTTGATTTAGATAACACACTTTATTCTGGAGACACGAAAGTGTTTGATCAGGTTGATAAAAAAATGTCTAAGTTTATCTCTGAAAAACTTCATGTGAGTTTAGATGAAGCTAAAAAAATTCAAAAAAATTACTTTCATGAATATAATACAACTTTAAATGGTATGATTAAAAACCATGATATAGATGCAAATGAATTTTTAGAGTTTGTTCATGACGTAGATCTAAAATTTTTAAAAAAAGATGAGCCTTTAAAAAAAGAAATAACTAATCTAAAGGGTAAAAAGATAATTTTTACCAATGGTTCTAAAGCTCATGCGGCTAATGTTACATCAAGAATTGGGATCAAAGAGTTATTTGATGGTGTATTTGACATTGTAGACTCTGATTTTTATCCAAAGCCGTCTTTAAAACCCTATAAAAAAATTATAGAAAATTATAAAATTGAACCAGAATATTGTATATTCTTTGAAGATATTGCTAGAAATTTAAAGCCTGCGCATGAATTAGGAATGAAGACTGTTTGGATTGAAAATAACGAACCTTGGGCGGCTAAATATTCAAATGCAGAATTTGTAAATTACAAAACTAATAATCTTACAAAATTTCTAAAGGAGATAAATGAAAACAGATAAATTAGAAAAAATTATAAACACTACTTTTGAAAAAAAAGAAAAAGTAAATTCAAAATCAGATAAAAAAGTAATCAATGCAATTAATGAAACTATTGATTTAGTTGATGCTGGCAAAATACGCGTCGCAAATAAAACCACTGGGAAGTGGGTTGTAAATCAATGGATTAAAAAGGCCATACTCTTAAGTTTTAGAGTGAACAAAATGACCATGTCTAAAGGGCCATACACAACATGGTATGATAAAGTTCCAGGTAAAACTGTAAAATGGAAAGAAAAAGATTGGAAAAAAGCAGGTTACAGACATGTGCCAAATGGTGTTGTTAGAAGAGGATCTTATATTGCAAAAAATGTTGTACTGATGCCTTCTTTTGTAAATCTTGGAGCATATGTAGACGAAGGTACCATGATCGATACATGGGCATCTGTTGGATCATGTGCGCAAGTTGGAAAAAATTGTCATATTTCAGGTGGAGCAGGAATTGGTGGAGTGCTAGAACCATTACAAGCTGGTCCAGTAATAATTGAAGATAATTGTTTTGTAGGAGCAAGATCGGAAATTGCCGAAGGTGTTTTAGTCGAAGAAGGTGCGGTTATTTCAATGGGAGTTTACATAGGGGCTTCAACAAAAATTGTAGATAGATCCACTGGTGAAATTATTTATGGTAAAGTGCCAGCTTATTCTGTGGTAGTGCCAGGAAGTTTACCCAATAAATCTAATCCCGATGGACCCTCATTATATTGTGCAGTAATTGTCAAAAAAGTTGACTCAAAAACTAGAAGTAAAACATCGATTAACGACTTGCTTAGAGACTAATGCCAAACATTAATGAATTGATATTAGCAAAAGCGCTTATAAAATTTCCAAGCATTACTCCAAAAGATGCTGGTGCTATTAGATTTTTGAGCAAAACATTAAAACAACTTGGCTTTGTATGCAAAATTTTGGAGTTTAAAGATAAAAAAAGTAAACCCATATTAAATTTATATGCAAAATTAGGAAACAAAGGTCCTAATTTATGCTACGCAGGTCACACAGACGTTGTGCCACCAGGCAATGTAAAAGATTGGACTGTTAATCCTTTTAAACCAACGATAAAAAAAAACCACTTAATAGGAAGAGGTGCTAACGATATGAAAAGCTCAATTGCTTGTTTTGTATCTGCAGTGGACAAATTTTTAAAAAAAAAAAAAAAATTTAAAGGTTCTATAAGTTTTTTAATTACAGGAGACGAAGAAGGATTAGCGATTAACGGCACCAAAAAAGTAGTTGAGTATTTAAAAAAAAGAAAAGAAAAAATAGATTTTTGTATTGTAGGTGAGCCAACCAACCCAAATAAGCTTGGTGAAATGATAAAAATAGGTCGACGAGGCAGTTTATCTGGTAAAATTAAAATTATTGGAAATCAAGGTCATGTTGCATATCCTCATCTATCAAATAACCCTATTAATACTTTAGTATCTATAGCAAAAAAACTAAAACAAAATAAACTGGATAAAGGTAATAAAAATTTTCAACCTTCAAATCTAGAATTTACTTCTATTAATGTAGACAATAAAGCCCATAATGTTATCCCTAGAAGGGCCGAGGCACAATTTAACATAAGATACAATAATTATCACACGTCTAAAAGCTTGAAGAGAAAAATTAACTTAATAGTAAAAAAAATCTGTAAAAAAAATAAATGTAGATTCGAAATAGATTTTATAGAGAATGGTGACTCTTTTCTAACAAAACCAAATAAAACAATTTATATGGCTAAAAATATAATTAAAAGAATAACTAAAATATCACCAAAATTTTCGACTACTGGAGGAACATCTGATGCAAGATTTATTAGAAAAATTTCTCCATGCCTAGAGTTTGGTTTGGTTAATAAAACAATGCATAAGGTAGATGAATGCGTTTCACTGAGTGATTTAATAAAACTTACTAGAATTTATCAAAACATTCTAGAGGATTATTTTAGGTGAAGCTTTATAAAGTTAAAAAATCTAAAATAGATAATCAAGGTGTTTATGCCGCTAAAGATATAAAAGCAGGAACAAGAATTATTTACTACATAGGAAAAATTATTACAAAAAAAGAAACAGAAAGAAATTCTAAGTACGATAACGATAAGGCTATTTATTTATTTAATCTCAATAGTAGATATGATTTGGATGGTGACTTTAAATACAATACCGCAAGATTAATAAACCATTCGTGTGAACCAAACTGTGAGGTTGATGGAAAAGGTTTAAAATTATGGATTTTTTCTTTGAGAGATATAAAAAAAGGTGAAGAATTATCTTATGACTACGGATTCAGTTTTGATGAGGATTATAAACAATTTCCATGCAGATGTGGCTCAAAAAATTGTTGCGGTTACATAGTAAGAGAAGGATCGAGATGGAGAATAAAAAAAAAGAAAAAACGAAAATAGATATAATCTTACCTAATTATAATAGTTCTTTGTTCATTAAAGAAACTATAAAAAGTATTTTAAATCAAACCTATAAAAACTGGAGACTAATAATAGTTGATGATTTATCAGATAAAAAAACAAGAAATATTTTAAAAAAGATTAATAAAAAAAAAATTAAAATATTTTTTTTAAATAAAAATAAAGGTGCAGGTTTTTGCAGAAATTATGCTATAAAAAAATCTAATTCTCCATATTTAGCCTTTATCGATTCAGACGATATTTGGAAAAAAAATAAGTTAGAAAAACAAATTCATTTTATGGAAAAAAATAATTGTTCTTTTTCTTATACTGATTACGAAACTTTTGGTGATAAGAATAAAAAAATCAAAAACCCATCAAGATTAAATTATAATAATTTTATAAGAAATACATCTATACCTACAAGCACCATGATGGTCAAAAGAAACAAGATAAATAATATTAGATTTACTAATACTAAAATTTGTGAAGATTATTATTTTAAATGTAAGCTTTTAAAAAAAATTAATTATGCTTTATGTTTAAATGGATATTTAACTAAATACAGAGTGCGTAAGAACTCATTGCAAAGTAGTAATTTAAAAAACTTTTATTGGATTTGGAAAATAAATAGGAAATATAACAAATTAAATTTTTTAAATAATATTATTTCTCTATTATTTATTTCAATTAATTCTTTGAAAAAATATGGTGGAAAAAATATTTATTAAAATCAATATTTTATACTTAGTAAATATAATCCACATGCTGGCGCTGGTGGTGCACAATTAATTCTCTTTTGAGATTTAAAAGAATTTTTGTATTCTTTAATACTCCATTTGCCTGTAGATAAATATTTTAAACATCCAACTATTGATCTAACTTGATTTTGTAAAAATGATTTAGAACTTAATTTAATACTTATTATATCATTTACTTTACTTATTTTTATCGGATACATTTTTTTAATTGGCGATTTTGCAGAACAAGAGGCTGCTCTAAAAGTTGAAAAATTATGAGTTCCTTCTAAAATTTTAGCTCCTTGCTTTAATAATTTTAAGTCTATTTTATTTTTTATGTGCCAAGCACGATTTTTATTAATTGATAAAGTTCCTCTTCTGTTGACAATTAAATATTCATAAGTACGTAGTTTAGCGCTGTAACGAGCATGAAAACTATCAACCATTTCTTTTATATCCAATATCGATATCAGTTTATTTTTTAAAAAAAAATTAATTGAGTTTAAAAAAATTTTTTTGTTATCTATTTTTTTTTTAACTTTAAAGTTTGCAAACTGAGAATAAGCATGAACACCTTTGTCGGTTCTTCCAGCACCTATTATGCTTACTTTTGTTTTTAAAACCTTTTTCAAAGCCACTTCAATGCTGCTCTGTATTGATTTTCCATTTTTTTGACTTTGCCAACCAACAAATTTTGTTCCGTCATACTCAATCTTTAATAGATAATTAATCATCTTACTTTAGACATTGACCAATCTTTATTTCGTGACCTCTAAGAAATTCCAGCACATTCATTTTTTGTTTGCCTTCTTTTTTTAGTTCTAATATTTGGACAGCATTTTCCAAACAAGCTATTGTAAGTTTATTATCCAATACTGTGCCTGGCTTACCTTTTTTAGTTATTATTTCTTTTGCTTTAATTATTTTTATTCTAACCCCTTTCAATTCAAACCAGCTCCCTGGATTAGGATTAAAAGCATTTATTTTTGCAATAATCTTATTTGCATTTTCATTCCAATTAATTTTGCATTCGGACTTTTGGATTTTTTTTGCATAAGTTGCCTCTTCCTCGTTCTGTTCAATAAAGTTTAATTTATCATTTTTGATTAATTTTAATGTATCTAAAATTAATTTAGCTCCCAATATTGACATTTTATCACTTAGTTCTTGATAATTTATTTCATTATTAATTTTTATCTTAGATTGTATTAAAACTGGACCTGCATCTAATTCTGGGACAATTTTCATTATAGAAATACCTGTTTCATAATCCATATTCATAATTGCTCTTTGAATTGGAGCAGCCCCTCTCCATTTAGGCAATAAAGAAGCATGAACATTAATGAAAAGAATTTCGTCTAGACATAAAAGACTGCTGGGTAAAATTTTTCCATAAGCTACTACTATAATAATATCCGGTTTTAAGCTTTTAATATGATCAATCTCATTTCTTTCTTCAAATGAAATAGGGTTTCTTACTGGAATATTTAGTTTATCTGCTAAATCGTGTATGGGAGATTTTTTGACTTTTTGACCACGATTTTTTTTTTTAGGAGGCTGCGTATAAACTGTTAAAATATTATGCCCAGACTCATGTAGTAGTTTAAGTATTGGGACAGCAAAATCAGGTGTCCCCATAAATAAAATTTTTAAAGACATTTATGCTTATACAATAATTCTATCTAGGTTTTTCTTCTGTTTAGATAGTTTTTTTATTATCATATTTTTTTTTAATTTTGATAAATAATCTATAAATAATATACCCTCTAAATGGTCCATTTCGTGCTGAATACAGGTTGCAAGCAAACCTTCAGCCTTTAAAATTTTTTCTTTACCGTCATAATTTAGATATTTAACTTCACATTTATCAGGTCTAGTTATTTCAGCAAACTGGTTAGGTACTGAAAGACACCCTTCTTCATACGAAGCATCATTTTTTGATTTAACTAAAATTTCTGGATTGATAAAATATAAAGGATTTTTTTTTTCACCATCTTTACTTAAGTCTATTACTATAACTCTTTTTGGAACGCCTATTTGAATTGCAGCTAGACCTATTCCGGGCGCATCATACATTGTCTCGGTCATATCGTTAATTAAAGATCTTATTGCATCGTTAACAACTTCTACGTTTTTAGATTTTTGTCTTAAGAAAGGATCTGGTTCGGTTAAAATCTTTCTAATAGCCATAATTTATTTTATATTCTAGTTAAGTTCTTAATGGTAGAGCAGAATTTAAAACTTTATTTCTAATAGTAACTAAATTCATTTTATTCAAGAGATTGGTAATAAAATATATAGTTTCTGAATCGAGTTCGTAAGGTTCATCTTCACCGATTATTTCGACAATTTTTAATGCTAAAAAAGCTTTTTGGTCATCAGCAATTAATTGTAATAAATTATTAGGTATATCGAACTTTTCTGCAAGTTCATCGTATTTAAAATTTGATGGTAAATTAAAACCATCTGCAATTAGAGTATCTGCTAAAGCTAGATCTTTAGCGGAAATAAAATATTTTTTATTTTTGATTACTTTTTTAAAAACTTTATCGATATCTTTTTGAACTTTTTTTTTATTTGTTCCCTCGGTATAGAATTTTAATATTTTTGACTGATGTAAAATTTTATCGTTATATTTTATTTTTCCTAAGATAATTTTTTCATCCAGAATAATTTTTGCTAATGCTATCTCTTTATAATTTTCAGGTAAATTTTCAATACCAATTTCTTGTATTTTATCACTTAAAAATTTAGAATACACATTAGTTAAATTAGATTTTTCAAACAATTCTTCTAATAAAAAAAGATATTCTATTTTTGACTCACTTGCTTCAGATAATAAATATTTTTGATAAATAAGTGCTCTCGCATCACTGTCAATTAATGCTTGATAATTATTTTTTGCATTAATTAAAGTGTTCAATTTAAAAGGTATCTGTTTATAAATTTCAAAAATTTTATTTTTATCTAATTTATTATTATTTGCTGCTAATTCTAATTCCTTTATTTTTTCTTTATCAGTAGAATTTTCTAGTTTTATTAAATTAGCTGAATTTAAATATTTCCATATTTCAGGCTTTGTTTTTTTTGATGGCTCATATTTGAAATTTGGAACAGTTACGCTTGAAAGATAAAAGTTTAAAAGGTTTTTTTCATTAATTTTACTACTAGCGGTATCAGTAACGCCGATAAGAAAATTAATTTTATTGTCATAGAATGCGCTTGATTGTTTTTGCTCTCTTAATAAGTCTAATAAAAGTTGAGCTTCTTTTTTTTTATCGTTAAAAACTAAACAATAAATTTTAAATTTTTCTAAATATGCGTCCTTTATTCTTGCATCTATAAATTCAACTTTTTCACATCCCGATTTTATATTTCCACTTGCAATATTTTTATCAACTAAATATTGCACAGCTTTACTTTTGCTATTGAACCTTTCATTTTGTTTTAAAAAACTTTCTATTAAATCAGTTCTATTATTTTTTATTAACCAATCAATTTTTAAATCAACAAATTCTTTTTCACTCATATCTTGTGGTGGATATGAAAATGAAAATAAAATTGCTTCTAGTATTTCATTTGATGATTTTGAAAGTTTGATTTTATTTAACCTTTTTAAACTAGATCTCATATCTTCAGCTTTAGTTGTTGACCACATATTTAAATTAAAATCGTAATTTGCTGGCTCGTAAATACCGTAAACCTTTTGCTCAGTTGATTGAATTGAAGAACTCTCTTGAATTTGAATATTTTCTAGAGACTCCACTTTTTGAGCGGATTTTATATCAGGTTTTTTTTCTACTTTTTCGCTATTAACTTTTGAAGACTCTTTAGTAATCTCCTCTTTGTTTTTCCAAATATCTATTTTTTCGTCACTTAAAAGTGATGTTGAAAAAAAAACAGTTAGTAAGCTTACTAATAAATTAAAGCTTTTTAATCTCATTCGTAACGTCTATTTTGTATTTTTTTTCAGGGCTCGGAAAATTTATTTTTTCTACTAAAAAAATTGCAACAAACAAAACACCAATTACTAATAATAACTTTAATAAGTTTTTTATTAATGAGCTTCCTAGATTTGATCGTCTATTGTATTTCAGTTGCATACTTTATGTTTTAATTTAAACTTAATAATTAAGACATAATTATGAAAAATCAAAATCAAAAAAAAACCTAAAATGCTTAAAAACCTTATTTTAACTGGAATGATGGGCGTTGGAAAATCTACAATTGGTAAAATGTTAGCTAAAAGGCTTAATTTTGAATTTGTTGATATTGATAAGTTGATAGAAATGAAAGAAAATTCATCAATTAATTCTATATTTAAAAATAAGAGTGAGAGTTATTTTAGAAAAATTGAAAATGATATGACGTTACTAGAATTAAAGAAAAATAATCTAGTAATATCTTTAGGAGGAGGTGCTTTTATAAATAGCGCAATAAGAAAAAGAGCAAAAAAACTATCTACGACTTTTTGGTTAGATGTACCAATAGACAAATTAATTGCTAGACTTAAAAATAGTAGGCAAAGACCTCTTTTATTAAAAAAAAATTTAGGAGAAACGGTAAAAAAAATATATTTTGATAGAAAAAAATTTTATAATGAAGCTGATTATAGAATTAAATGTAATTCTAATAAATCAAAAGAGATCGTAAATAAAATACTTAGTTTATATGAAAAATCAGGAAATAAAGTTTAATAATAAAAGCCATAAATATTCAATTATAATCGGTGAAAATTCAATTAATATTTTGCCTAATAAAATAAAATTACTATGCCCTCAAGCAAAAAATATTGCATTTATTATAGATAAAAATGTGCCAATAAAATTCAAGGCCAACTTAAAGAAAAAATTTAAAAATTATAATCTTTTATTTCTAACTTTTAATGCTAGTGAAAAAAATAAGTCCTTAAAAACAGCAAATGATTATTTAAATATATTATTAGCTAAAAATTTTAATAGATCAGATTTAATAATTAGTGTTGGTGGTGGCATCACTGGTGATGTTATTGGTTTTGTTGCGAGTATTTTTAAAAGAGGTATTAATTTTATCAATATTCCCACGACTTTACTCGCACAAGTAGACTCATCGATTGGTGGAAAAACTGGAGTAAATTCATTTAATGGGAAAAATCTAATAGGATCATTTTATCAGCCGAAATTAGTTATTAGTGATACTTCTTTTATAAAATCTTTGCCAAAAAAAGAGATGATTTGTGGTTATGCTGAGATCTTAAAACATTCAATAATTAAAGATGCTAATTTTTTTTATTGGCTAAAGAAGAATACTGGTTCAATTTTAAAAAAAAAAAATAAAGAACTTATTTATGCAATAAAAAAAAGTTGTGAAATTAAAATGCACATTGTAAGTCAAGATATTAAAGAAAAAGGTTTAAGAATGGTATTAAATTTTGGGCATACATTTGCACATGCAATTGAAGTAAAAAATAATTATTCAAAAAATATTACACACGGTGAAGCTGTGTTGTCTGGCATGATTTTAGCAACCAGATTGTCCGTTATTAAAAAAATCTGCTCACCAAAAACATTGGATCAAATTAAAAAGATTTATTTAGAAAATAATTTAGATTTTACTTATAAAAAATATACGCAACAAAGAACTATAAAAGAATTAATTCCTTATCTAATAAATGATAAAAAAAATAATGATGAAAAAATTAACTTTATTTTATTAAAAAGTATTGGAAAAACTGCCTTACCTAATAAAAGTAAAATTTCAATAAACAGTTTAAAAAAAATCAGTAAAACTATTTCTCAATACTAATTTCAAGTGCATGAATTTTTGTTTTAAGATCATTTTTTAAAATATTCATAATCATTTTATGAGCATTTACTCTTGTAATAGAATTTAGGTACTGTGATTTAATTTTCAATTGTAAATGAAATTTTTCCTCTGTAAAAAATTTATGCCCCCTGTGCTTATGAGAATTATCAACAATTTCAATGCTTTCAATTTTAAGTTCTTTATTTAATTTTGTATGAATATCTTTAAAATAATCCTTCATTAGTTAATTTTACTATATAGAATCATTCAATGAAAATTATTTGTGACTGGGATAAATGTAATGAAATTGGAGCGTATAAAGCGCCAATTGAGAGAGATAATAGTAAGAAATATCGTCTACTTTGCTTAAATCATATTAAAATTTTTAACAAAAATTGGAATTATTTTGAAAATATGAATGATCAAGAGATAGAATTTTTTATAAAGTCCGATTTAACATGGCACAAATCCACAAAAACTTTTGGATCATCTGATAATTTTTTTAATATTTTATGGAATAATGCTTTAGAAGATAAATTAAATATCTTCAAAAGTTCAAATTTTAGAGATTTCAAAAAAGCACAAATTTCACAGCAAGATAAAGATGCTTTACAAGTAATGGATTTAAATCAAGAGGTAAAATGGGAACAAATTCACTCAAAATTCAAAGAACTTGTAAAAAAATATCATCCTGATAAAAACCAAGGAAATAAAAAATTTGAAGACAAGTTAAAAAAAATTACTTTGGCTTATAGTCAACTTAAAAAAACTTTAGGAAAAAAATGAGTTCACATCAATTCATACAAAGACCTGATATAAAAATATCAGTAAAACAAACTTTTGGTTTTGAAAGTGATATGCAAGTAGGAGCTTTTTCAAAAAAAAATGAATATGTTCCGAAAATAGATTCTGATTATAAATTTGATAAAGATACTACTTTAGCAATTTTGGCAGGTTTCTCTTTCAATAAAAGAGTGTTGATCCAAGGATATCATGGTACAGGAAAATCAACACATATAGAGCAAGTTGCTGCTCGTCTAAACTGGCCTTGTGTTAGAGTTAATTTAGATAGTCATATTAGTAGAATTGATCTCATTGGAAAGGATGCAATTGTTTTAAAAGATGGCAAACAAATTACAGAATTTAAGGAAGGTATATTACCTTGGTCAATTCAAAATCCAATGGCTCTTGTCTTTGATGAATATGATGCAGGAAGACCCGATGTAATGTTTGTTATCCAAAGAGTTTTAGAAAGTGAAGGAAATTTTACACTATTAGATAAAAATAAAGTTTTAGAACAACACGATTTTTTTAGAATATTTGCAACCACAAATACAGTTGGGTTAGGTGATACTACTGGCCTTTATCACGGCACTCAACAAATTAATCAAGGTCAAATGGATAGATGGAATATAGTTTCAACTTTGAATTATTTACCATTTGAAAAAGAATTTGAAATTGTTCTGGCAAAAAACAAAAATTTAAACAACAAAGATGGAAAAGAACTTTTATCAAATATGATTAAAGTTGCAGATTTAACAAGAAAAGGATTTATTAACGGAGATATTTCAACAGTCATGAGTCCTCGTACAGTTTTGCATTGGGCTGAAAATACAAATATTTTTAAGGATCAGGGATATGCTTTTAGAATTACATTTTTAAACAAGTGTGATGATCTAGAAAAAAAAATAATTTCTGAGTATTATCAGAGGTGCTTTGGAGAAGATCTGCCAGAGTCGTCTATAAATATCACTCTATAAAGTGGAAGATAAAAAAGAAAAACTAGCTGATTTTAAAACTGCAATCAGTTCCACAGTTCGATCCCTGTCTAATTCTGAAAAAATTGAAGTTTCGTTTGGCAATGAAAACACTAAGTCTGAAAAAAATACAATTCGATTACCTGATCTAAGTCAAATTAAAGATAAATTAAATTATAATCAAATAAGAGCCATTGCTGACTCAAAGTCATTGAGATTTAGATTTTCTGATGTAAAAACATTTAAAGAATATGAGCCTGAAGGTAATATTTCGAAACAATTATATAGAATTTCAGAAAAAATTAGGTGTGAAAAAATAGGTACTAGTTACTTTAAAGGTGTAAAAAATAATATTGAAACTTTTTATCAAGAAAGAATATCTGGTTTAGATCTTAAAAGTAGTGAAGACAAAATTGTTGAATCTTTCGAAAATTACCTAAGAATAAAATTTCTTGATTTTCAAAATAATAAACAAGTTGATAAAAAATTAAAGTCATACAAAAAAGATTTAAATGAAAAATTTAAGGATAAAATTAATCAATTGAATGATTTTGCATTAAATCAAAAAAAATTTAATTCTTTAATTTCAGAGCTTATAGCCAACATGAACTTAGATGAAAATCTAGATGAAGAAGAAAAAAAGGATGATGAAAAGAATAATGATGATAAACAAAACAAGCCAGATAACCAAGAAAAACAGGCTAAAGAAAAAGAGGATAAACAGGAGGAGATGTCTATAGACTCAGGAATGCCTAATCTTGAAAATGATTCAAAAGAGTCAGACCAAGCTGAAGAGGAAATTGAAATTGAAGATAGTTCTCAACCTGATTTACGAAAAAAAGGGAAAAATAACTTAGGTGATATTAATTATAAATTTTTTACAGATGAGTTTGATGAAATTATTAAAGCCGAAGATCTCGAAAATGTTGAAGAATTAACAAGATTGAGAAAAAACTTAGATCAACAATTATTGCAGCTAAAAAATTTTATCTCTAAATTAGCAAATAAATTACAAAGAAAACTTCTAGCAAAACAAAATAGGTCATGGAATTTTGATCTTGAGGAAGGATTATTAGATACATCAAAACTACCTAGAATAATTATGGATCCATTTAACTCATTGTCTTTCAAAAAAGAAAAGGACATTGAATTCAAAGATACGTTAGTAACAATTTTAATAGACAACTCAGGATCTATGAGAGGAAAACCTATTTCTGTCGCAGCAATATGCGCTGATATACTTTCAAGAACTTTGGAAAGATGCGCTGTAAAAGTAGAGATACTTGGTTTTACAACTAAGCATTGGAAAGGTGGATCATCCAGAGAAAAATGGATGAAAAATGAAAAACCAACTCTACCTGGAAGGTTGAACGATCTAAGACACATTATTTATAAGTCAGCAGATATGCCCTGGAGACAAGCAAAAAATAATATGGGGTTAATGTTAAAAGAAGGATTATTGAAAGAAAATATTGATGGAGAGGCGCTTAAATGGGCTTACAATAAAATGAACAGAAGAAAAGAAGATAGAAAAATTTTAATGGTAATTTCTGATGGAGCTCCTGTAGATGACTCTACTCTTTCAACTAATACTAGTGATTACTTAGAGTCAAATTTAAAGAAAACTGTTAAGTGGATTGAAAATAAAACAAATATTGAATTACTAGCAATTGGAATTGGTCATGACGTTACTAGATATTATAAT
>Ga0209631_10003052_pt1 | contig 19598 bp, 14 predicted proteins | sample COG_08_FD_184752 | JGI IMG/M metagenome (GOLD analysis project Ga0209631, IMG submission 184752) | Pelagic Microbial community sample from North Sea - COGITO 998_met_08 (SPAdes) (version 2) | ecosystem: Environmental > Aquatic > Marine > Neritic zone/Coastal water | place: Helgoland, sampling...
GTCTTCGTCTTACCGCCGATCGAGGACGGCGACATGCCGGCCATGTACGCGGGCGCGGACGCGCTGGTGCTACCGAGCCGCGGCGAGGGGTGGGGACGGCCGCACGTCGAGGCCATGGCCATGGGCCTCGCGCTGGTCGCAACCAACTGGAGCGGTCCGACGGAGTTCATGACCGAACGCAACTCCTACCCGGTCGCCGTGGACCCGGCGCTGGTGCCGTTACCTCCCGACAGTTACTTCGCGAATCACATGTGGTCGCAGCCGTCGGTGAGGCACCTGAGGAGTAGGATGCGTGAGGTGGTTAGTGACCCCGCGGGTGCCGTCGCGAGGGGCGAGGCGGCGCGGAGGGACATGGTTACGCGGTTCAGCCCTGTGGCCGTGGCGAGGGTGGTGGTTCGGGAACTAGGGAGGATCGCGAGGGAGGATGCGGGTGATGGGCGCGACGGGGAATCGGTGCGAGATGAGCTGTGACCACGTCCACGCGGGACCGTATTCGTGAAGTCGGTTATAGTCCGGTGTAGTGCCAACTTGTAAAATCTTGCCTCGGAGAACTCCGTGACCAAAATCTGGCCTTCGGCGCCCGATTTCAAGAGCCCCGGCTCCTTTCGGCCTAGATCCATCTGGCAACGCGCGAGTGCGTCCACCCGATCGAAACTAAAAATGTCGGCCGCCGCCAACTCTGCGGTGAGTGTCACGTCGGACTGCTTCCCCGCGCGGCGTGCGCGCCCCCGGGCCCGCGCGTCCCCCACCCATCCTCGAGATAAAATCCACCCCGTCTCCACTGGCGCCAGTACTGACTCAATCCTCCCCCCTCCTCGTGAAGTCCTACTGGCGCATCGCCGGTATGTCGTACCTCAAATACTCCAGCATGTGCGCTGAGGTCGTGCGTGGGTGCCTGAAGGAGCCCTTCCTGACCAAGGTGAGTCGCCGTTTCCCCCGATGCGCGCCCGGGACCCGCGCGGTCCGGGCGGATTACAGCCTCGCTCGTCACGCCCGTTGTAGCACGCGTGCTGACCTCGTGTCCCCCGTATCTCCCGCGTTCACAGGCGAAGCCCCGTGAGGCTGTGTACTTCAAGGCGACCCCGTGGTCGGGCGGCAAGCCCGGAAAGTCTGGTGAGTAGCGAACCCGACCGTTCGCGCGGAGACCCCCTCGCCGCGATGCGACGGGGGGGTTGGGGCACGATGAGATATTTTTTAGGGTTTTTTCCGCGCTCCTCCGCATCGTCACTCCCGTCGACCTCCTCGCTGACCGACGAACGCCCTCATTCTCTCGCAGTCGTCACCGAGGTGATCCCCCCGGAGATCTTGAAGTAAGGCGTTCGTGTAGGGACGTAGGCTCCCTCGGGAGCGCGGTATTTTTCTTGCTCGTTGTAAACAAATTCTAGCTCACGTTAAACACACGGTGACGCATCGCGGTTGAGGGTTTGAACGAATCGTTTACATGGATGATTACATCGAGGTTGCGGCTAGCTTCACGCGAGTTCCCCCCTCTTGCACGCCTGCACCATGTCCAGGTAGACCTGGCACTTTGCGATCTCTCCAGAGTTTTCGCTGATGCACTCGGAGAAGAGCTTCATGTGGTTGACGCACGGGTTGGCGGAGGGCGCGGCTCCACGGGGCTCTTCGGCGGGGCGCGCAGCCTCCTGGGAGCCACCGCCGCCCATCATGGAACCGACGGCAGCGCGGGCGATGGAGGACCCGGTCCCCCAAGCGGCGCCCTGGGCGACCATACCGGCGAGACCGCCCATCATCGAACCGCTTCCCCCCTGCTGCTGCTGCGCGGGCGGGGGGGCGTTGCTGTAGGTCGAGGGACGGGGAGGGGGCGCGCGAGCGCGTCCGCCTCCGAAACCACCACCGCCACCGCGACGACGACCCATGTTCTCTCGAGTTTTCTCCGCTGCTTCCGACGCGAGGTGCGTGGAGAGTAGTGCCAGATCTTGAAGACGCGTCACCAATCAAAAGAAGGAACAAAAACTTCGCGTGACAGATCGAGGCAGCTGCGCGCGTTTCGAGGCCGTTTTTGTGGTGACACCCCCTCGTCCTCCCTCACTTCAACATGAGCTACACCAGCTGGACCAACCACGAGAACCCGGATAAATGGCCCGAACCCCCCAAGGGCTACTACTACATGCCCGCCGAGGACGACATCATCACGCTCAGGACGGTTAACGGAGAGATCGTCAACGACGTTCACAAGACCCCGGACGACTTCAACCTGTACTCCAGGATAATACAGGACCCGCAACGACGGTGCTTCGAGGGCGCGACCGCGACGCTCCCGCGGGTCGGCGAGCGGTGCTGGTTCTACTTGAACAGCGACCAGCAGCCTTTCCGTCTCACGGGGCTGGTGCGAAGCTTCGACAAGCTCTTCCCGAAGGACGGCGGCGCCGAGGCCAAGGTGGTGGCCGTGGGCGTCATAGAGCAGACCGACGGTCAGATCGGAAAGAACAACCTGCCCTTCCGCGGCGACGGCGTGTACACCATCGACCTCGAGCTGGTCAACATCGACGACGCCTACGGCAAAGAGGAGAAGGTGTGGGCCATCGTGGACGTCAAGCTGGCCACCATGGAGGAGAGAGGCGGGAAAAACTTCGCCGCGTACGGGTGGCTCACGAAACACCTACCCGACGTCGCCGCCGGCGTCAAGCCCAATCCGAGACAGCGCACGTGGTGATTAAGATTACCCTCACTCAGGTTTTAATACACATTAAAACGCACGCGTTGATTAACTGTTTTCGATCGTGGATCTATCGCGCGGGGCTGGACGCGCCGTCGAACCCCGGCAGCGGCAGGCCCTCAAACTCAGAGGCGGAGGAGCCGTTTTTCACCGCGGACACCTCGCCCTCCTCGATGCCGCCGCCGCCGCCGCCGCCCAGCTCGTCCAAGCTGAACACCCTCTTTTCCCCCCTCGAGTTGGCCAGCTCCACGCCGTCGGAGCCGTCCGCGCCGAACGTCACGGTATCGCCGTCGCGCGCGAATCCGTCTAAGAGGCACTCGCTCAGCGGGTTCTCCAGCAGCCGCTGCACCGCCCTTCGCATGGGCCTCGCGCCAAACTTTGGGGAGAAACCCTCGGCGAGGAGCATGTCCTTGAACCCCTGGTCGACGGCGACGCCGACGCCTCGTCCTTTCGCCCGTGCGGTCACGGACGTCAGCATGATGTCCGCGATGCGTCCAACCTCCGGCCTGGACAGCGGCTGGAACACGATGATCTCGTCCAGCCTGTTGAGAAACTCGGGGCGATACTTCGCGCCGAGCTCACGCCTGACGTCCGCCTGCACCTTCTGGTACGTGCTCCCGGCGCCGTTATCTCCCTGGTCCATGGATCGCAGGATAGCCTGGGAACCGACGTTGGAGGTCATGATGAGCATGGCGTTGGTGAAGTCCACCGTCCTGCCCTTCGAGTCGGTGAGCCGGCCGTCCTCGAGCACCTGGAGCAAGATGTTGAAGACATCCGGGTGCGCCTTCTCGATCTCATCCAGAAGAACCAGCGTGTGCGGGTTACGACGTACCGCCTCGGTGAGCTGCCCGCCCTCGGCGAAGCCCACGTACCCTGGCGGCGGGCCCACGAGCCTGGACACCGCGAAAGATTCCATGTATTCGCTCATGTCGATTCGCACCATGCTCTTCTCGGCGCCGTAATAGGACTGAGCCACAGCCTTGGCGAGCTCCGTCTTACCAACACCAGTCGGCCCCGCGAAGATCATGGACGCGACCGGTCTGCTGCCGTCCGCGAGACCCGACCGAGCCCTGCGCACCGCGCGGCTGATCGCGGTCACCGCCTGCGCCTGCCCGATGACCCGCTCGCCGATGGACTCCTCGATGTTGAGCAGCGTGGTGCTCTCATCCTCGCTCAGCTGCTGCACGGGGACACCCGTCCACTGCGCGACGACATCGGCGACGTGCGAGACGCCCACGGTGGTCCCGCCCGCGAGCTGGACCATCGCGCCAGCCTCGTCGACCACGTCGATGGCCTTATCGGGGAGAAAGCGATCGGTGATGTAACGAGTCGCGAGCTTAACCGCCGAGCTCAGCGCCTCCGCCTCGTACTGAACCCCGTGGTGCTCCTCGTACGTGGTCTTGAGTCCCTTTAAGATGGTGAGCGAATCCTCGGGTGAGGGTTCGCCGATGCGCACGGGCTGGAACCTTCGTTCAAGCGCGGCGTCCTTCTCGATGTGCTTGCGGTATTCCTCGATGGTGGTGGCGCCGACGCACTGAATCTCGCCCCTCGCGAGCGCCGGCTTCATGAGGTTACCGGCGTCCATTCCCCCGTCTTCGCCCGTCCCGCCGGCGCCCACGAGCATGTGAAGCTCATCCACGAACATGATGATGTCCCCGGCAGCCTTGACCTCGTCGATGACGTTCTTAAGGCGCTCCTCGAATTCACCTCTGTATTTGGTATTCGCGAGGAGCATGCCGAGCTGGAGGGATATGACGCGCTTGTTCTTGAGCCTCTCCGGGACGTCCCCGTCGACGATGAGCTGCGCGAGTCCCTCCGCGATCGCGGTCTTGCCCACGCCCGGGTCACCCACGAGGCACGGGTTGGACTTGCGCCGCCTGACGAGGATGCGAAGCACCCGCTCCACCTCGGCGTCGCGGCCGAGCACCGGGTCCAACTTACCGGCTCGCGCATCCGCGGTGAGGTCCACGCCGCACTCCGCCAGCGCGCTGCCCTTCTTCTTCTTCCCGAGCTTCTTCCCGGCGCCCACGAGCTCTTTCTTCTCGCCGTTGATCTCGTTGCGCATCGCGGCGACGTCGCAGTCGAGGTCGTCGGCGAGTAAGCCGTAGGCTCCGCAGGTTTGGTCGGCGATCATGGCGAGCGCGAGCTCCTTGGTGCCCACCATGGCGTCGCCCGCGGAGGCCTCCGCCTCGACGGAGACGCGCTCGAAGAGCCTCTTGACGTCGACGGAGAGTGGGATGAGTCCGTCGGCGACCTTACCGCCGTTCTTGAAGGGGTTCATGAGCTCGAGCTCGCTCACCCCCGCGCGTCGCGCGCACGCCTTGCGGATGGCGTCCTCGGTGCCGCCGAGCTTGTGCATCGCCGCGCTCGTGTCGTTGCGTACCTTGGACAGCGCGAGGAGCAGATGCTCGGTGCTGATCTCCGACTGCCGCAGCTTCTTGGCCTCGTCCATGCCGTCCTTCACGGCGGTCACCGCGTCGCCGTCGAATCGATCGAACATCGCGCGCGTGGAGACGCCTCCCGCGGGACGGTTCCTGGAGGGTCTGCGCGCGGGCGTCGTGACGCGTGACGACGCGACGCGGGATGCGGCGCGGCGAGGCGCGGTGAGGTCTCGCGCGCCGGGTGCGATGTGACGCGCGGCGGCGAGGCCGGTCATCGTGGCTCCGAGCATGGTACCGCCGGGAGCGCTGGATAGGAATGGAGCTGGTCCAGCGTGGCGCCAACGTTTGACACGTCGCGTGTCACCGACGGCTGAGAGCGCACGCGGGGGCGGGACCCGTCATTGTTGAGTTAATTTCCCCATATCACCTTGTTTTTTCAGTCGACTCGGCACTTGACAAAAAACAAAACTCTCAGATTTCCCAGCCTCGTTCGTCACACTCCCTTGGCACGCACGACCTCGGCCCGTAGAAACCATGACGCCGCCAAGGTTCAAGACCGTCGTGGTGGACGTCGACGCGGGAACCCACGTGGGCACCCTGCGCCTGAACCGGCCGTCAAAGTCCAACGCCATCGACGGAGACATGTGGACCGAGATCCCACGCGCGGTGCAGTGGCTCAACGCGAGGTCCGACGTCCGCGTGGTCGTGGTGTGTGGGGCTGGTAAAAACTTTTGCGCCGGGATCGACGTGTCCAGTCCGGACTCGCTGACGTCGCAGCTGGGGCAGGCGGTTGGCATGAAGTGCCCAGGGCGCAAAGCCGAGGCTCTGTACAGGTGAGGATGCGACTGCATTCAACATGAACAAATCGTCAACCCTATTTTACTAACAACGCATCCCTCTCCCGTTCACGAATGCAGGCACGTACGTGGCCTCCAGGACAGCTTCACCGCGTTCGAGAGGTGTCGCAAGCCGGTGTTGTGCGCGGTGCAGGGCGCGTGCTTCGGAGGGGGCGTGGACATGGCCGTGGCGTGCGACGTCCGGTACTGCTCCGCCGACGCGAGATTCTGCGTCAAAGAAGTGGACCTGGCCATAACCGCCGACATCGGGACGCTTCAGAGGCTGCCGACGCTCGTGGGCCACGGCGTGGCGACGGAGATGGCGCTCACCGCACGGGTCGTGCGCGCGGAGGAGGCCAAGGCGATCGGGCTGGTCACGGAGGTGGCGCCCGACGCGGCGGCGCTGGAGGCGGCGGTGGCGGAGAGAGCGGCGGCGTTGGCGGCCAAGTCGCCGCTCGCCGTGCAGGGGACGAAGCAGGCGATGCTTCACGCCCGGGATCACAGCGTCGGGGATGGGCTCGAGTTCGTCGCGATGATGAACTCGGCGAGGTTGACGTCGGAGGACCTGAGCGAGGCGATGGGGGCGAAGTTCGCCAGGCGGGCGCCGACGTTTTCCAAGTTGTAAAGTCGTGGTGCCAGCCCCGAGTGTGTCTAAGGTGTTTGCGTCGATTACATTACCCCCCACTCCGTGTGGGGTGCGTCGAACGTTCGTGCTATGCGTGCTAAGTTGTGGTCGCTATGTCTCGTCAGTCTAAGGTTTCCGTCAGTACGGCGCGGCGATGATCTTCGGCTTGGATCGGGTCCGAGGTGACGTGACCACGGGTCCGAGCTTTGGGTCCATCCGCATCTGCTGCACGATGTCCCAGTGGTACTTCAAACTCGTCGTCGCCGGGTTCGGTACCACCTTGTTCCACCGCCTGGGACCGCCGTACCAGAACCTCTGCCAAAGCGTCCTGTCCCTGTCGCCGTCGTTCCCCTCGCGCCCGCGCTCCCGCACCGGGCTCCCCTTCACCCGCCGCCCACCCTTCGTGTGTTCCTTCGGAACCTCCAGGACGGGTACCACGCCCGGGCCGCTCGTGTGCACGTTCGTCTCGCCGTTCCGCTCGCACGCAACGACCGTGGGAAGGAGGTTCGTCTCTAAACCCGGGGCTCCGGCCATTCCCCCCGTGCGCATCGCCGGCATCGCGGGAGCCGTCGCCTTGATGATCTGCTTGCCGTTGCACTGCGCCACGAAGGAATCGTGGGCCGCCTTGATGTCGATCTGCTTCTTGAGCCCCTCGAACTTGCGCTGCACCGGCCGGAGGTACGCACCGTCCGTGGACGGATCGGACACAAAGTCGAACGTGATGAGCTCAAAGTCTTCCTCGATGTAGATGAACCCGTCCTTCTCCTTGAGCGTGGCCCAGCCGCGCGAGGACATTCCCAGCCTGTTGCCCGCGACGTACAGGTCCCTCAGCATCGCGCCCGCCTGCGTGGGGAGCACCTCGACGTAGCCCATGAGGTCGTCGCCCTGCCAGTGGTAGTCGAGCACCTGGTGACTCACGTTGGCGAGGTTGAGCGAGCGAAAGGTCGCGGAGGTTGGCGGGGGATGGTCGAGCTCGCCCAGCGCGCGGCACATGCGGACGTGCGCGCTGTAGAACACCGACGCCTCTCGCTGCAGAAGGTGCTTGGGGTACACCCTGCCGTTCCTGTTCTTCGAGTTGGCCCGTCCGAGGATGCCTGGTGAGGGGAATCGGGGAGGTCAGCGCTTGAGACGGGAATTCTTGGGGGCGCGTCACCGGGCACGGTTTCGCTTGGCAAGCTGATCGCGGGCGATTATGTCGGGGCCGCGGGGCGCGCGCGATGGGTAGGGAACTCACCGTACACGATCAACCTTCCGTCGTTGAGCGCGAGTGACCTCGCGCAAAGATCTACTCGTTTCGCCTGATCAGCCTGGGAGAAGCCGTCGCCGGACACCTCCCGCGGCGCCGAGCAGCACCCCCCCATCTCTCTCAGAAATCGACCGACCCTCCTTTAATTTCCGTCCCAAGGGCCGCCGGCACCGGCCTGCGGAGATTCACTCCGCGCCTCGCGATTGACCCGCGCGCTGTCTCGCGTGGATCGTCTGAGCCGTACGACTCACGGTCGGGCGTCGACGCTAACGTGCGCCGGCCTCAACTGGCGCCCGACCCGGTCGTCAGCCGTACCTTATTTGGGCCGGTTTTTCGTGCCGCGAGCAGACGACGGATTTTCTTGCCCTCTAAAAAATGCGATTGCTCAAAGTCTACTCGTGCTTTCCTGCTATCTACCCAAGCTGCCCCTCGTTCGTTTCATCCCCTGCTTGCTCTCCTTCCCTTCGTCGTTGGGCCACATGCAAAACACCCCGCGGGTCTCGCGGCCACCGCTGAACTGCGTCCAGTCACCCGCCAGCATAGTCGCGCTCGCGAACCCGGCGAGCCTCAGTCGCGCCGTGCCGTGCCGCGCCGACCCGAACACCGCGCCGGGGAGACCGCCGCAGTCGGTGTACATCCCGTCCAGCACCACCTCTTGATCCTCGGAGTGCACTTTCACGACGCCTCTGAGAGTCAGGTTACCGACGGTGTCCTTGATCCACCCACTCACCTTGCCCTCCGGTGTGACCGTCAACGTGGCCCGAAAGACGCTGTCGACGCTGAAGGATGAATAAGTGTCCTCGTCCTCGGTGTTGAGACTCAGACGAGCTCCAAACCATGCTCCGGACATGGACGTGGCCGTGGAAGGCTCGCCGATCCTCTCCAGTCGAAGCCGTTGGCCGTGAGGCGGTCGCCCGCCGCGAGGCCAAGGCCCGCGGCCCGGAACGTTCGGAACGATCGGCACGCGATCGTCCCCGTCGCTGGGCACGGGGTCGTTTGGACTCAAGTACGGATGGGAGTTTAGGGGGAAACCCCATCTCGATTCCCGTCCAGGCTCGCCGAGCAGCGCCAGCGGCGCCAGGTAGAGCGCCAGAGCGATGCTCGGAGGGACACTTTCCCATTTTGCAAACGGAACAGCCGGTGCCTGCGTTTGCGGCAAACCTCCGAGTGCCGCCGCCAACGCGTCGTCGCCGGTCTCCCTCTCGAAAGTGGGAAAATCCCACGCCCAGCCGATGACGGGATACTCCGCCTCTTCATGCTCCACGCTAACGGCATGACCCAACAGTATGGCTGAGCGCGAGTCTTTGAGGAGCAGGTCCGCGCGCACACCTTTGCTCCTGACGATGAGTGCACTCAGCAGCAGACTCACCGCGTACGTCGCCCTGCGACACGCTTTCCTCTCCAGTTCGATGACTATGTCCTCGTCAGAGTCGGTTGGTCTTTCCTCCATGGACGGTCCGTTGAAACCTGCGTCTTCGCGTTTGTCCTGATTCTTCCGAGTGCTCATGTAGGCGATGTTGAGCGCGATCACCGCTTTCGTGCGCAGACCGTGCACCCGAATGGTCTCCTCGGTCTTCGTAAGGTCTTTCGACGCATTGACAGCCCCCGCGAGCACTTTGCAGCAGCTGGCCAAGTCCTCCAACCTCGCCGTTCCAAACCGTCGATGAATCCGTTTCAAACCGTCGATGAATTCGAGTGCACGATGTCTGGCCGTGTATAGCTCCCTGTACGACTCCACCGGCCACACGGGATCGTCCCAACTCCGCTGAAACAGCTCCCTCCAAAGCGGCTCGTCCACCGCCTGGTGCATCTGCTTGGACGTAGTCGAGAAACGTAAGATCTCGGCGGGGCTGAGGTGAGCGAGCACGTTCCCGAGCGTGGGTGCGTCCAGAGCATATATAGTCGCACCCGATATCCCGGCTTCGGCATCGTCCGACCCTGGAGCCATGTTCACTCGACCCACTGCGCGCACTTCGAGTGAGGGCCTTCGAGGAAGATTTGCGTTTTTGTAAGAGTAGACCAAGCTGCCAAAAACTGTACAGTAGACTATGAACAGTCGACTCCATTAAAACGTTTTGGTGCGTACTCGTAGATCCTAATCATCTCCCCCGACGCTGTCCGCCGGCGTGGCCGCCCCCGTCCCCGTCATCGGCGTGTCCGCCCCCGAGTCCTCCCCAGTCCTCAATCGCTTCGTCGCGCTGGGCTCATTCTCCGCGTCCATCGTGTCCGTCCCCGCCTCGCTATCCTCGCCCATGTCCCTCGCCGGCCTCTTATTCCTCGCCGGTAACACGCGCGTCGCGACTGGCGTACCCAGCGCGGCCGGTACCGGGTTCCCGCAGAGGTACGCCTGCTTGAGCTGATCGAGCATCGGCCCGTCCACGTCTCCGTACCTCACGCTCTTCCACCCGTCATCCGCCTTCTTCCCCGGGTTGGCGATTCGCTTGCAGAAGATGGCCCACGCGCTCGGGGAGTTGTAGTCATTGCCCTCGAACCTGATCACGCCCTCGGAGTCGAGGGACGCGGACCAGGTCTTGTTGAGGTAGGAGATCCAGAGCGCTTCCGGGCCCGCTCGCATGTGTCCGGACTCGACGAGCATCTTGAGCGACACGGCGGAGCGGCCGGGTCGGTTGGGGAGGCCCGATACGATCTTCCCGCCGGACGCGCGGGTCTTTTCACCCTTGCCCGTGTTGCCCCTGCCTGTGCCGAGGGATTTAGCGGTGGGAACCTCGCTGCGCTTCGCGCCCCGTCTCGCCTCGTGCCTCTGCGCCCAGAGGATCTTAGACTTGAGGAGCCACTGCTCGGGCTCCTCCTTCCACAGGCGGGCCATCTCGGTGGCGATCTCGCGGCGCTCCTCGCGAATCCTGTGCACCTCGGTTTCCTGGATCGGCGACGCGGAGGGGGATGGGATGGTGAGTCGTCGTTTGCGGTGGTGGGTGGGGGCGATCTGAGGGAACATCCATTCGGGGCGAGGGCTTTCGCTTTCGCGCGGGGCGGGAGTTTTTGGGATGGTGAGATCGGGGCGGTCGTTCGGTCGATTCGCGGGTATCGGGCGCTCACCAGCTCCTGCGGGGTCTTGTGCACCTCCGCTGCCGCGCCGTTGTCTTCATCGTCGCTCTCCTCGGGCTCCTCGGGAGGCACAGGGAGGGCGCCGATCCAGTACCCTTTGCACTCCCCGATGCCGCTGATGGCCAGGAAAGGCTGCGCGGTGGTCGGGGTGAGGGCGCCGTAGAAGGTTATGTCCTTGAGGGGTGGCGGGAGGAGAATTTCCTCCGCCTTCCCCTCCGCCTTCACGGGACTGGGTTGGACCATCGCCGCCGTCGTGCCCGCGCGCGATGTCTATGACCCCGCCGAGGCGAGGCGATCTCTCACAAACAACACGACGATCTCAATCTCAAGCTCGAGTCGCCTGAAAATGTGGAGCTAATTTTGACCCGTGAGTCGTCACAGTCACGACGCGCCGGCATGGGACCTTCGGGTGACTGGCGCGGGAGCCCCGCCGGAACCACCGGGCGGAGCCCTCCTTCGTCACCGACGCGCTCCACCGCGGGCCTGGCCAAGCCGGCCGAGTCGCTTCAGAGCATCAAGGAGCACGTCAAGGGGCGAATCGCGGGCGGTAACCCGTGCTCGCTGGAGGAGTGCAAACGCCTCCTCCGCGACGTGGTCGCCGCGAGCGAGGCCCAGGCGTCCGAGGACTTCCACCTGCTCACGTCCCTCGCCGAGCAGGTCGCACAGGTGGGCCAGGAGGACACCCTCGTGGGACTCACGCGCGGCGCACCGGACTTCGCCACGGAGACGCGCGAGCTCATCGACTCGATCCTCTTCGCGCAGGAACGCGACGCGGGAGGCGCCAGGCACGTCGCGGTGGCAGACTCCCACGCGGGGAACACGGGCGTGGCGGCGGAACGGGTCCGGGCGAAGGTTAACCAGCGGCTGGTGGACCTCATCGACATCGTGTCCGTGTGCAGGGCGGAACGGGTAAAGCTGTTGGCGGAGCTCGTCACCGCGTCGAGGAACAGAGCGCCACCCGCGTCGGCGGCGTTCACGCGGCTCTCACCGTCGGAGACCAAGAAGGTCCCGATATAAAGTAAGAGTCTTAGTCCACGTAGCTAGTCAGTGTGTGTACCAATATCAACTCGCTTATTTCAACGCGCAATACACTGTTAACGCCTATACCTCGGGTCCTCGTCGGGCGGCCTTCGGGGCGGATTCGCCAGCGCCGCGAAGCTGTTACCCTGAGGCGGGGGCGGCCCGCGTCCTCCGCCCCTGCCTCCGCCCCTGCCTCCGTGCGGCGGGCCCGGGTAGCCCCGTCCGCCATTGTGCCCGCCCGGGGGTTGGGGGTAGCCGCCCATCGGCGGGCCGGGATAGCCTCCGGGCATTCCGGTCGGCGGCGCGGGGGGATAGTTCCCGTAGTTTTGCGGCTGCTGGTAGTAGTTACCCTGCGGGGGACCGTGGTTCGGGGGACCGTGGCCGTACTGCATCACGTTACCGCCCGTGCCCGCGTGGACGCTCGCCTGCAGCAGCCTGTGCGCCCCCGCGCTGAGCCCGGGACCGCTGTGCCCGCTATGACCGCCGCCGCCCCTCCCGCCGCCGCCGTTCTGGTAGCCGCCGAGGCCCATCGGACCGGGTCCCCTGCGCGACGGGTGATTGAACTCCTGAGCGCCGTAGGGACCGCGCGGCTGGTCCACGTGCCACAGCTTGGGCGCCGGCGGCATGTCCTGCGGGTTCACGATCGGGTCCGGGAGCCGTACCCCGGGCATGAGCACCGGCGGGACGAACCGCTCGGTCGGGCCCGGGAGCTTGAGGCACACCGCGAGAACCTGGTTATTGGTGATGTCGTCGCGCGACTTCATCGGCGAGGGCATGGACGTCGGGCACGTGTCGCCGTTGACCAGGATCATCTCGCCGTTCATGTTGCCACTCGCCGCGGGGTTCATGTGCTTCGTTTTCTTGACGTCGCGGCCGGGGTTCTCATCCTCGAGCTCGTAAATGTCTCGCGCCAGCGGGTGGCTCGCGTGGCACAGGAGCGTCTCGAGGTTGATCGTGTTCCGCCTCTTCTCCTCGTTGGTCAGCGTACAGTCCAGCGACCGGGTCTCCGCGAGCAGCCGCTTCTCGTTGATCCACGGCAACAGCGCCACGGCCTGCCACGTGAACCGCTTACCGTTCATGTCCAGGTCGAACTTCTCGGGGTAAAAGTCGATGATGGGCGAATCGGGATCTTTCATCAACGGGTGAAACGCGGGTGGCAGCGCGTGCGACGAAGCCGCGGGTAAGACCCCCATGAGCTGCTCGAACGGCCTGAACGGCTCGCCCTCCTCGAAGTCCACGGATATCTCGTGCAGGTTGACGAGGTCCGTGGCGAACGGCGCGTAGTGGTAGGGGTAATACCAGTTCCACGAGCAGCACCCCTCGTAGTAGTACCTGCACACCCAGTACAAGCCCCGGACGTATTCGGTGACCATGCCCCTGATGATGCCGTCGGCGGTTTCGTCGTCGGCGCTCATCTTTGTCTGATAGTACCGGCCCTTCCAGCCGGCTTCGCCGAGCCGGACCGCATCGTTCTCCATCTCGTCCAGCTTGTCGCCCTTCTCCTTCATGACCGCCTCGAGCTGCTTGTTGAACGAATCCGCGTCGATGTCCTTCAGCTCGACGTCGTCCTTCTTCTCGGGCGCCGGCGTCTCCGCCAGCTTCTTCCAGTACTCAGCCTCGTCCTCCTTCTTGGCGCCATCGGCGACGTCCTTGGCGCCGGCATCCTTGGCGCGCTTGGCGCCGTCGCCGTCCTGTGTCTTCGCCTCCGAATCCGGCGCCGGTCTCTTCTGCGACGGGGCGTTTTTCCCGAGGAGCTTCGCGCGGAGCAACTCGGCGGCGCTCTTGTTCGCCGCGCCCGTCGCCGGCACCGCGGGCTTGGGCGGCGCGGGCGGCGGCGCAGGCGGCGGGGGCGCGCCACGTCCCACGGCGGTAAAGGTCTGCCCGGCCATCGCGCCCGCCTGGATGTGACGGTCGGAGGCGTTGATGGACCCGGCGAACCGTTTCCCGGCTTGGTCCTCGTGCTTGTACATGCACGAGTCGCCCCTGGTGCACTGCCCGCGGAGGAACTGACGGCACACCTCGTTCTGCCCGCGCGCCTTCCGTTCCTTCTGCTGCTTCTGCCGCTGCCTCATGCGCTGCTCGGTCCGCGCGCGCTTCTGGAAGATGGCCTCCTCGTGCGTCCCGACGATCTGCACGAATTGCTCGACTCTTCGCAGATCCGGCTTGCCGTCGCAGCACAGGTACCCGCCCAAGGCCGGCAGCTGCTGCCGGTACACCGTCATGATCAGGTCGATCGCGCCCTCCCTGATCTCCAGCGTGGGCGAGTGCGGCAAGAAATCGTTACCCACGAAGAAGCACATAAACACAAAGTCGTCGAACACGCGCTCCTCGTCGTAAGTGAACGGCAAATCAGCCCGGTGTCCACCCGCGGATGTCGGGTGCAGGTCCATGGCGAGGTACTCGCGCAGCACCGCGACGGACAGGAGCTGATAGGGCTTCCGTGCGATGGATGGCTTGGCTTTCGGGACCTGGCCCAGGAGCCTGTCGCGATCGGACGGGAGATCGGGCTCTGGCGCGTTCTTCTGAAAGACGACCTCGCGCAAGATCCAAAAGTTTGGCTCGTGCGTCGCGAGCGCGAGCATGATGAGATCCGCGTCGAGGCCGTACACCACGTGCTTGGTGTTCGGGTCGAATCCCTTGAGACCCCTCTGTTGCCTGATGTAGTGCATGGCCTTGTGCTCGCCTTCTCCCGGGACGGACGCGTCGGACATGATCACCTTGACGCCTCGCCACGCGGGATCCGTGTTCATCCTCTGATGCACGTAGTACTGAAGCGCGGCGCTGAGCCGGCCCATGAACGGGGTACCCGGCGTGATGACGTTGCTGTCGACGACGTTGGACTTTTGCCTCGGCGGGACGTTGACCCCTTCCCGTCGCAGCTTCGCGCGGAGTTTCTCGTCTTCTTCCTCCTTCTCCTGGGCCTCTTGCGCGGCTCGGAATCGACGCGAGCGTTGCTGGTTCATCTTCGCCCTCGGCGCGACGCCGTCGATGGCCATGTACAGCAGCTTGCGGGGGCGGACCATGGCGAAGAGCCTGTCGATGTAGTCGAAGATGCACTCGAACACTTCTTCCTCGGTGGTTGGCGCCGGGCGGTCCTCGGGGTGGAAGCACGGGTGGATGATGCCGTTCATGTCGAGGTAGAGGTTATCGAACTCGGTGCCGTTGGGGTTGGGCCCGGTGCAGTCCACCGGGATGACGTTGCCGTTATGGTCCCACGGCTCGTCCTCGACGACATCCTTGATGATCAGCGGGTACTTCTCGCTGAGCCAGCGGTAGAAGGCGGGAACTCCCATGTCGACAACCTAGGAAAGATCGTCCCCGCCGCCGCAGAAAGTGCCGAACCTTTGATCCTCCTCACGCCTCACGAAGCGGGTCGCCGAGGGAGGGTGGGGAGTATCGCGCGCGCCACGTTCTTACCACAGTGTGACCGCGTGGACCCTGCGATATCGTTCGATGCTCCGCGGGCGTGTACACGCGCGCTTCGCACTGTGAGGAGACGCGTAATCGGCGCCTGCATTATTTTCTCGGAAGCGCGCGACATTTTTTTTGGCGATCGATCGTCTCAGCAGTCGACGACCCGACCGTTCACACAGTGAATAGGCACTCGGTCTCGATGGTTGCGAGTGTCGAGGTTGTCAAGCCCCGCGGGCAATACGACGAGGTGGTGGTGCATCCGTTGGTGCTCCTCTCGGTGGTGGACCATTTCCGTCGCGTGGAGGAGGTGCGCGCGCGCCCCGGTCGTGCCGATCTGAACCGCGTCCCCTCAACCACGTCGGCTAACCTTTTCCCTCCCCTTCTCGCGACCAGGATGACTCCGAGGACAAGCGCGTGGTTGGCGTGCTGCTCGGCGAGTACCGCAAGGGGCGGCTCGACGTGACCAGCTCGTTCGCGGGTGAGTGTTTGACGCCGTCTGGCCCGTGAATGTGTCCCTTCGATGCCCGCCGGGGACGACCCGCGAGTCACCCGCATCGCCCAGATCTGGGAACGCACCCCCTGAAAAAAAACACGAGACTGACCGGCGCGCTGACCCCTCGATCCCGCCCCACGACCCCACCAGTGCCCTTCGAGGAGGACGAGAACGACGCGAGCATCTGGTTCCTCGATCACAGCTACCTGGAGAAGATGTCCGGCATGTTCCGCAGGATCAACGGTGCGTATCCCACCCACCCGGGCGCCCAGATCGTCACCCTTTTCAAACCTACCCACCCCGCCAACTCTTCTGCCGAGACGCATCATCTTTTCTGACCCCGACCCCGACCCCTCATCAAACGCGCAGCCAAGGAGAAGGTCGTGGGCTGGTACAGCACGGGCCCCAAGATCCGGACGAACGACGTGGACATCCACGAGCTCTTCACCGACTACCACCCCAACCCCGCCTTTGTCATCGTGGACGTGTCGCCGGACAACGTGGGCATCCCGACGAGTGCGTACCGGCTGGAGAATGAGATTCGCGACGACGGAACGCAAAAGGAGGAGAAGACCTTCGTGCACGTGCCCTCGTCCATCGAGGCGTTCGAGGCGGAGGAGATCGGCGTCGAGCACCTACTCCGCGACGTCAAGGACAACACCGTGAGCACCCTCGCCACGCAGGTTGCCGAGAAGATCACGTCGCTGCAAGGACTGGAGAAGCGCCTGGTGGAGATCAAAAAGTACATGGACCTCGTGGTGGACGGGACGCTACCCGTGAACCACGAGATCATGGGACTGCTCCAGGACTCGTTCAACCTCCTGCCAAACCTTAACCTCGAGGATTACGTCAAGGCGTTCGCGGTGAAGACGAACGACATGATGCTGGTGGTGTACCTGAGCTCGTTGATCAGGTCCGTCGTCGCGCTGCACGATCTCATCAATAACAAACGGCAGATGAAGGAAGCGGAGCAAGCCGCGGATGCCGCGGCGGCTGCCAAGGCTAACCCTAAGAAGGAGAAGGAGGGCCCGGAGACTGGCAAGGAGGACGACAAGGAGAATGCCAAGAAGTAGGTTACCGAGTGTTGGGGTGTCTGTGATGTAGCGATTGAGAAGTAACCGAGGTGAGATGAAACTTTAATTCCGTCGCGAGAAAGAGTTACGCCCAGAGCCTAAAGGTGGCGTCCGAGCCGCACGAGATGACGTACTTTCCGAACGGGTCGAAGAGCACCCCTTGCACGGCATCCTCGTGCCCCCTCAGCTCCGCAACCATGTCCCCGTCCGCCGCGTTGAAGCACTTCACCGTCCCGTCGTCGCTCGCCACGGCAACCGTCTCGGACGCCCTGTCAAACGCAACCTTATTCGCGGGATGCGGGCCGCAATCCACCGACAGGATCTCCGCAACCATGCGAACGTCCCAGAGCTTCACCATGCCGTCGGCGTCGCACGACACGATGACGTCGCCGTCGGTGCTGAAGCTCAGGTGGTTCACGCTGTTCAAGTGTCCGTACAGCGTCTGCGCGCACAGCCCCGTGCGCATGTCCCAGAGGGAAACCGTCTTGTCCGAGGAGCCGGTGGCGAAGTTGTTCGTCCCCGGCTGCCAGCACACCTCGTTGACGCTGTCCACGTGCCCGCGGAACGCCAGCCTGCACTTGGCGGACGTCAGGTCCCACAGCCGCACGCTGTGATCCAGCGAGCACGACGCGATGTAGTCCCCGGACTCGTGGAAAGCCGCGTTCCACACAGCCTGCGTGTGCTCGGCGAAGGTTATCGTGCACCGCTTCTGGGCGAAATCCCAAACCTTCACGGTGCAATCGCCCGACGCCGACGCGAGGTGGGTACCCGCCGGGTGGAAGTCCACGCCCGCGACCCAGTCCCTGTGCCCGTCGCCGCTCATGATGAGATCCCCGGAGGGTATGTCCCACATCTTCCAGGTGGCGTCGTCGGACGCCGTCGCGATGATGGCTTTTCGCGGGTGCAGCGCGAGGTTGGACACCGACATCTGGTGCCCCTTGAACGTCTTGTTGAGGTTGAAGTTCTCCACCGGGCACGGCTCGGGTTTCTCCTCCTCGAACACCCGTCCCTTGGGCGCCAGTTGTACCCCGGGGGAGACCGCGGCTTGCTGCGCGGCGCCCTTCCCCGGGGCGGATCCGGCTTTGGCCGCCGCCTGGATGGCGGCTGTTTCCTCCTCCTTCTTGAGCCGAGCCTTCTCCGCCTTCTCCGCGGCTTTCTGCCTGGCCCGTTCAGCCTTCTTCGCCTCCTTGTCCTTCTTCTCCTGCTCAACCTCGAACTGCTCGAGCTTGTCCGCCATGCGATCGCGGTCTATCCGCACCAGCATCTTCTCCTTCATCGCCAGCTCGTACTTTCGCTTGAGCTCCTTGATGGTTGGCTCGTACTGCGAGTAGTGCTTGCGGAGCTTCTTGATGTCGTCCAGGAGCTTGTTCTTCTCCTGCCCGATGCGCTTGTGGTGCAGCCTGTGGAAGTCTCGCTCCTTGCGGAACTTGTCCCACGTGGACTGAGCCTTGTGCGCCACCTGCTTGGCGTTCTGGAGCTCGCGCTTGAGCGACATCACCGTGCCGTTCAGCTCCTGGTTCGTGTTGTACACGTCGGGGACCTGGGGCATGCCCTCCATGTTGAGCCTGCCGGTGGCCTCCAGCTCGTACCACTCCGCCTCGAACTTCTCCAGCGTCGACGTCATGCCCATCTTGACCAGGAAATTGCGAACGAAGTCGTCCATCACCTGCGATCGCGGTGAAGGCGCGCGGTCAGGGGGGTGTTTCACGCCGGGGGTTCTCGCGGGCGGGTAAGAATCCTAAAATGGCGTCGAAATGGGTCGGGCGTGGGGCGGGCGCGACTTACCTCCGGCTTCTTGATAACCTCTCCCGGGGCGACGTCCGGCGGGCCGGTATCCTTGGCACCGACCAGGCTCCCGCCCAGACCCGCGAGGGACCTGAGCGCCGAGTCGAAGTCGTCCTCCTCCGCCAGCAGGAGCGGGTCATCCTCGTCGATGTCGATCTCCTCGTACGCGAAGTCGTCGTCGGACTCGTCGAGCGCGTCGAGCTCGACGAGCTCATCGCCGCTCGAGTCGCCGTCCTCGTTGCCCATGGTGCCTATCGCTCGGATACCCCCGGGTCGTGGCCGCGCGAGGACAGCTGTGGGCGCCCCGTAAGGTGCTGCCCCTTCGCGGGTCAACGGGCGAAATTGAAACCGACCGATGGATTTGTCCGGCCGGAAAACGTCAACTGCTCGCGCGCTTCGTCGCGTCCGTTCCGCACACAGGGGAGCGCGGTGCGGACCGGCTCGGTGCGAGGGTGTGAGGTTCGATCGGTATGTCGCTATACGGCGAGAGCGATGGGCGTGAGCCGTACAGGAGGGTGGACGAGGCGCTGAGGACGATAGCCAAAACGTTGGATGCGAGAACGCCCCTCTTCTTCATGTACGGTGCCGATGATGTGGATGAGGATGAGGATGAGGATGAGGACGCGAAACTGTCGTGCGCCTTTTTCAATCACGTATCGAAGCTCGCGGACAGCCTCAGACCCATCGTGAACGCGGAGAACCGGTTCGTGGCTATCGTCGCCAACCCGGGGGATGGATACGCCGCGGCTCTGTGTGCAGTGCTCTTGTGTGGATGTGCATTTATCCCCGTCGACAGAGAGTGGTCCGAGGTGAGACAGCGGAGGGTTCTGGAGCACGCCAACCCCGCGGCGATCGTGTTCGTCGGATCGAGACCCTCATTGATAGGTACGGCCCGCTGGAAAGGTCGGTTGATCGATGCGCCGGAGCACGTGCCCAGAGTCACCGGCGCGGCGGCGACTTCAACCCCGACACTACCCGACCC
>Ga0209631_10003053_pt1 | contig 19594 bp, 16 predicted proteins | sample COG_08_FD_184752 | JGI IMG/M metagenome (GOLD analysis project Ga0209631, IMG submission 184752) | Pelagic Microbial community sample from North Sea - COGITO 998_met_08 (SPAdes) (version 2) | ecosystem: Environmental > Aquatic > Marine > Neritic zone/Coastal water | place: Helgoland, sampling...
GAGGTTAAATTATTTTGGGCGGGCAAATCTGATGACCCAAAGTATAAATTAACCACCGATTGGGGAGCCCTTGATGCCTACCATGCACCGAGTCGAAATGGTAAAGATGCATTTTCTTCCATTCCGGTTGCCGAATGGACCCTCGATCCTGTTCTTTCTCCCCGAAATAATTCATGGTTTTTGATCACACTTGCCGGTCGGCGGGGGTTAACCTTTCTTGAAAGGCAACCCGAAGTGGATGGTGAAAAGTTGGGAGTTTACGGCCATTCAATGGGCGGGAAGCTCACGGTAATGATTGCAGGGGCCGATGAGAGAGTAAAGGCAGCAGTCCCATCATGCGGAGGAATCAGCGACAGGTATTCAGATGTCCAATTGCATTTATCTACCGTCAGTGATCCTCCAAGTTTAAAGAGAATTTCTTGTCCCACCTTTTTCCTCAGTCCAGCCAATGATTTTCATGGACGTATTAACGACCTGGAAACAGCAGTTGAGGAAATTCAGTCAAAGGACTGGCGTGTCTCCTGTTCTCCCCATCATAATCACCAAGATACCCCTCCCTATGAAGTGGCAACTCAAGTTTGGTTCGACCATCACCTCAAAGCTACCTTTGAGACCCCTAAAACTCCCCAGGCCAAAATTATTTTGACCCAGGGAATGTTGCCGCAGTTTTCTATTCGCCCTGATCAAAATCGAAAAGTTCGCAGTGTGGAGGTTTATTTTACTCAGCAAGGAATTCTTCAGAAGCCTGGAGCTGTAAAAGATGATTCTCGCAATACCAAGCATCGGTTTTGGAAATTTATTGAACCCCAAAAAGATCCAACATCAGGGGTTTGGTTGGCTGATTTGCCGATTTTCTCCGTAGAACGGCCCGTCTGGGCCTATGCAAATGTCTTATATGACTTGGATAATCCAATTGTGGGAGCTGGTTACTATTATGGCACATACGAGACTAAGACCTTTAACCTCTCTTCCTTACTCCAAGTCATCTCCCCTGACAAACTTTCCAATTCTGGTACTTCGTTACCGAAAGCGAGGGACTTTATGATTGAAGGGTTTGATACTTTCTGGAGAAAGGATTGGTTTGCCTACAATTTAAATAAATGGGGAATTCGGACGAACAAACTTTATGAACCGAGATACTCTGCTCCACTCTCTACATCTCGTTTAAGCCTAGAGGTTAGCAGTGAAATGACCAATGAAATGGCCTTGTGGCTCGATGGATATGGGGTGGAATTAAAAGTTTTGGGCAGTAGTTCATGGCAACGCTTTAGTTTTCCATTATCAGCACTTAAAAACGGTGAGGGAAAATCTTTACCATCCTGGTCAGGGGTTCGTGAGCTGCGTTTGGATGATGTTGAAAAATTAGAACTACCCAGGGGAAACAAGGGCAGTGTCGTCAAAATTGGCTCTCCTTGGGTTGGGGAGCCCCCCGAATTTAGGAATCTTAGATGGATACAGTAAGAAATCGGCAACTTGTTGCTCAAAATTGGTTTTGGGGAGCATCTTTTAGATGAATTCATAATTTGACAAAGATTCACATTATTTTCTAGGGTCAAACTGTAATGCTTGGACCCAAGCCAAAAGTTCTTTTTGTCGATGATGAAGAATCGATTTTAAAGGCTTTTAAATTAAACCTAGGACGAAAGTATTCTGTATTTATTGCAGAATCAGGTAGCGAAGGGTTGCGCATCATTGAAGAAGATGGGCCATTTGAAGTAATCGTTTCGGATTTTTCGATGCCAGGAATGAATGGTGCAGATTTCCTTGAAAAAGTCAGAGAGCAGAACAAAGAAGTGGTAACCATCCTTCTGACAGGGCAGGCAAACTTTGATGATTTGTGCGATGTTGTTCGCCGTGGAGAGATATTCCGCCTGCTTGGAAAACCTTGCTCCCCTGAGGCTCTCGACGAAAATCTCCAGCAAGCTCTCAGGCAATACCAACTAATTTGTGCTGAAAAAGAATTACTGGAAAAAACTCTCAACGGTGCTATCGGTGCGATTACATCTTTGTTATCTGCTGCGAATCCTTTGTTCTTTGGACGAGCCCAGCGAGTCAAGACCTTGGCTGTTGAAGTTGCCAGAGAACTTAAAATTGACCACGGATGGCGTTTGCAAGTGGCGGCAGACTTTTGCTACCTCGGTTACCTAACTTTACCTCAGGATTCTCAACAAAATGTCTATGATGGAGGTGAGCTAACACCTGAAATGCAAAAAGTCATTGTTAGTTTTCCCTCCTTTGTGAGTAATTTACTTAAGGACATACCCCGGCTAAACAAGATTCGAAAAATTATCGAATTTATTCAGGCTGATTATGAGGATACTGTTGGTGAGTTTCATGATGAGCGAAGGATTGCTTCGATTATTCGCTTGGCTCAGGAATATGACCAATATGAAACCAAAGGTTGCTCGAAGGGGGAAATTTTTGAAAGCTTAAGACCCTTGGAAACTATTTTTCTTCCCGGTAGTTTAGATGCTCTGGCCAATACCCGAGAACTGCATGGTGGCTTTATGGAACCAAGTAAAGTCACCCCAGCCAACTTAAAGCCAGGCATGCGCTTAATGGAGGAACTTGTTTTGTCGGATGGTAAGATGCTGGCTCCTTTAGGATCAATGGTCAGCCTGTCTTTTATCCAGATGGTCCAAAGTCATTTGGCAGCTTTGGGAGAAGCCGTTTTTCCAGAAACCATAGAAGTACTAGCTTAATTAGCTAGTGCAGTGCTTAAAAAGAGTCTTATTTCTAGAGACTCCATTCAAGCATCCGCTCGATGGGTAGTTTTGACCGTTCGATCAAATCCTCACTCATGGAAATTTCCGGATTTTCATCTCTTAGGCAGGCAAGCAATTTGGGTAGCGTGTTCATTTTCATGTATCGACAATCGTTGCAGGCACAATGACCAGTCGGACCAGCCACAAATTGCTTATTCGGGAGTTGCCTGGTTAATCGATGCATCATTCCGGATTCAGTTAATATAATAAAGGTGTCAGATGAATGGTCCTGGCAATAGGATACCATTTTTTCGGTGCTGCACACTTCGTCAGCAAGATCCCGGACCGATTGTATGCATTCTGGATGAGCGACTACCGGGGCATCAGGGTACTCCAGTCGGCAACGCTCGATGGAATCTCGGGTAAATAAAACATGGGCATAGCAACTGCCTGGCCAGAGGCGCATTTTTCGTCCGGTTTGTCCCATTACCCATTGGCCAAGGTTTTGATCGGGTACAAATAGAATTTCCCGATCTGCAGGCACTTGGTTGACAATGCTTACGGCATTTCCACTGGTGCAAATGACATCGCTAAGTCCTTTGACTGCGGCGGAACAATTAACATAAGCAACGACATACAGCTCAGGGTTTTCTTCCCGGTACTTGGCCAGCTGATCGGCTGGGCAGGAGTCGGATAGAGAGCAGCCGGCATCGAGGTCGGGAAGCAGTACGGTCTTAGATGGGTTTAATATCTTGGCAGTTTCCGCCATGAAATGGACCCCACAAAAAACAATTATGTCTGCATCAGTTTGGGCTGCCTGCCGGGCAAGACCAAGAGAATCCCCAACATAATCTGCGACTTGTTGGATTGGATCGATCTGGTAATTGTGACAGAGCAGGACCGCATTTTTTTCCTTCTTTAGGCGGATAATTTCCTCCTGCTCGGCCGAAAGTTTTTCAGGTTCAGCGGAACGGCGAAAGATCTGAAGGAGAGGGGGGGAGGTGGTGGCCATATGAAAAGGAGGTGTGGAGTTGGTTAATTTGTTTTGGCACAAGCTCCCTTGCTTGAGAAGGTGGGGCAACTCGCCTGTACCTGTAAACGCTGGTCGTTTACTTCGAGGCCAAGCTTTTCTGAAACTGTACGCCCGTACCATTCCATGAAAGGAGCATCCACATCGAAGATACGATCGCAGTCAGAGCAAATAACTTGGGCTTTGAAAGTGGCACTCGATTCGTTGAGAGCATAAAATTTATTATCCTGGCCGACATCGATCTTACGCACTGTCCCGCTGTCCACAAGAAGGGGGAGGCAACGGTAAACCGTTGCCCGGGATACGGTGTCGTCCACTTTTCTTGCATCCTGTAATAATTGATCTGCAGTAAAATGTCCGGACTGGCGAAAGAGTGCATCGAAAACCGCTTTGCGTTGCCCAGTCATACGTAAGCCTTGGCTGATCAAATAGTCGGAAAAATTTTCCCAGGATGTGCGGTCGGGCTTGGCCATAATTGATTATCTGTTTCTTTTTATGACTCCGCCTATCGGGGAGGTCAATTGAATTGAGACGATTTTGAGAATTGATTTAGAGTTCTTAGAATCTTGGCAGCTCAAGGTAAAAAAGGTAGAGATAATGTATGTCCATTAAGATAAACGACCAAGTCATTCCCGACTGGGCGATCGAGCGTCAAGCTGAAGCCCTCTATGAAAATGTGGCCAAAGGCATGCCAGGTAAGCCCCGTGAGATTATTTCCATGTCTGCACTCGATCTGGCCAAGGATCGGTTGATTGACCAAGCCCTGATGGCTCAGGAGAGCAGAAGACGAAAATATCAAGTAGACGGCGTGGAACTTCAAAAAAAGATCAAGTTGTGGATGAAGCAAAATGGTGGGAAGAAGGCATTTGAGAAAATAAACAATCCCATGATCAAGAACCATGAGGATTTGAAGCGTGAATTATCCGACCAAATGCGGTTCAATCAATTGCTCGAAGAGGAGTCCCAATGTGAAGACGCTTCGGACGAGGATGCTCTCAAATATTATGAGGAAAGACCTGAGCTTTTTCGGATGGAAGAACAGTTGACCGCTTCGCATTTATTGAAGATGGCCAAGTCGGAGGAAGAGTTCGATCAGGCTTTGGAAGCGGTCAGTGCATTGCGTGTGCGCCTGAAAAAGGGGGAGGATTTTACAGAACTTGTACGAGCGGAATCGGATGACAAGGGTAACGATGGGAACTTAGGTACTTTTGGCAGGGGACGGATGGTCCCGGAGTTTGAACAGGCAGCCTATGCCCTCAAGCCCGGGGAGTTAAGCGAACCGGTAAAAACTCAGTTTGGATGGCATCTTATTCAATTGCATGAAAGGGTTCCTGAAAAAATCACCCCGTTTGATAAGATTAAACCAAAAGTGGTACAGTACCTGACTGAAAGGAAGAAGGATAAAGTATTCGAACAATTTCTCGATCGATTAAAGGCTGAGGCAACGATCGAGGAAGTTTCTGGTATTTGATCAGATCTTTCCTAATCCCTCAATAATTTGAAGGGTACTTTGGGGTTTATTGAGGGCATAAAGGTGGTAACCGGGTGCACCCTTGGAAAGTAAGTCTTTAACTTGTTGGAGAGCCCAATTAGCTCCAATGGATGGATGGTCAGCTTCGTCGGCACTTTCTAAATCATTTTCCAGTTGAGAGGGCAGCCCCGCTTCGCACATGGCACAAAACCGACGGACTTGGCCAATTGAAAGCACGGGTAGTAACCCGGGTAAAACCGGAATATCAATCCCAGACTCACGGCAACGGTTCACAAAGTTATGGTAGGCAGAATTATCGAAAAATAATTGAGTGGTTATAAAATCTGCCCCGGCATCCACTTTGGTCTTCAGGTTCTGTAAGTCTATTTCCGGGTTCTGGGCTTCTGGGTGCTTTTCGGGGTATCCACCCACACCAATTCCAAAATCGGGAAAATTTTCCCGAATTAAAGAGACGAGATCCGAGCCATAGGACAATCCACCCGGTACTGGTTTAAAGGTGGTCTCCCCCTTGGGCGGATCACCTCTTAGGGCCATAATGTTACGAAAACCAGCTTGAGAAAATTCCTCGAGGATTTCCAAAAGCTCATCCCGGGTGTGACCTACGCAGGTGAGGTGGGGCATAACTTCAAATCCGTGCTCTTCCTGTAGAAGTTTGGCGTAGCGAAGAGTGGTTCCACGGGTGCCTCCTCCCGCTCCGTAAGTAATGGATACGAAGTCGGGTTTGTGTGGTTGGATCAAACTTGCAGTCTTGAGCATACGCTCGCCACCGGCATCGTCCTTGGGCGGAAAGAACTCCACCGAGAAAAGAGGTTTATCTTGCGCGAAGCGCTCTTTGAGTGAACGACCTGTATTCATATTACATATCAACGTATCATGATACGTTGATGCGTTCAAGGAAGAACCGCTTGCATTAAAGGCCTTTTCTGGCGCTCAGGTTGAGGTTGTTTATTGCTTTTAGGTAACGGGCAACGCGGGGTTGTGGGGAAAGGTTTTGGGCCCGTTCAAGAAGATCTGCAGCTTGTTGGTAATCTTTGGCTCCCACGAGCATACGGGCATGTTCGATCAGTGCAGTGACCTCGAATTCGGGTAACTTGGCCGCCCGTTCGAATCGCAGGGCTGCCCGGGCATAATCCAATTCCTCGGTGGCAAGCCTGGCGGATAAGAGCAAGGCTTCTCCGTCTAGGGGTTTGTTTTGGATAATTTCCTCAAGGATTTTTGCGGCTTCGGCACGCTTGCCTGTGGCAATACGCACTTCCGCCTGGAGCATACGAATTTCACGCTCGTCTTCCTCGGAATATCCTTTGCCAAAAGTTTTCTGAATTTCTTCGAGGTATTTGAAGCCTGCCCCGTAGGAACCGCGGTTGATCAATGCCTTGGCTGCCCGGGCATAGCGCGACAAGCTGAGTTTTTGCTTTTTGGCCAGGGCTTGCTGGTAGGAAGCAAGCGAAAGTTGGTTAAGGCCAAGGTTATGATAGAGATCACCAAGCGATAGGGTACCTGCGGCATCCAGCTTGTTCATTCGTCTGAGGGTTTCCAAAGCGATTACCGCATCTTGTTCTCTTCCAAGTCCTTGAAGGGCGGATGCACGGGCTTTGTGGCAAAATAGATCGTTTGGTTTGGTCTCGAGCAATTCATCAAGAAGGGCGAGGGCCTCGGGGTAGCGGTTCGTGGTAAGCAGGCAATTGACCAGTCCGTTACGGGCATCAAGGCTTTCTGGGTGGAGCAGAATGCCCATACGGTAAGCATTCTCCGCGGAAACCACCCGTCCGAGGGAAAGATGGCAATAGCCCAGGGCAACATAGCTGATTCCATCGGCTTCTCCCAAACTTATTGCCTTGGCGAGGTTGCGGGAGGCATGATCGAGCTTGCCCAGGCTTAGTTGGACGAAGCCAAGGTTTTTACGGGCCCGTAAAAAAGAGGGGAACTTCCTAAGTGCTTGTTCGTAGGTCTGTTCGGATCGGGTAAGTCGACCAAGCTGGTAATACATCGTACCGAGAGCGAAATCGAGAGCGGCACTTGTTTTGGGTTTAATTTTTTCTTCGAGATAAATGATCGCATCTTCCAGTTGATTTTCTGCTTTGGCTACCACTTCCCGCAGAATGAATTGTTCAGATTTGTCGATCCGTGGCTCTACCTCGCTGCGAAACCCGTAATCTCCCATGAATCCACGAACGAATGCGGGATCGTTCCAAAAATCCTGGGTAAGTTCAGGAGGGGGTGCCTTGGCGGCGAGGCCGGGAGCGAGACTGAAAAGGGCGAAGAAAATGGAAAAGGAATTTTTCATTTGAGCATAGAAAAGCGAACAGGGAGGTAGAATTCCACCTTTACTGGCTTGCCGTTACGGGTTGGTGCTTCGTAGACGGATCCTTCAGCAGCTTTGCGGGATGCCTCTACAAAATCTGGATGGGTAGCGGAAACTGTTTCCAAAACCTTGACCCTTCCACTTTCATTGATTTGCACAAGCAGTTTGACTTCTCCTTCGAGCCCCTTGCGGCGCAAGTGGGCTGGATAAACCAAGGATCCGCGCTTAACAACTCCAGGGTTGCGGTCAAGCTGGTGCATGGCAAAGACAAGTTCCTGAGCAAACCCGGTAGGGGCTGGATTGAAGTTTGTCAGCGAAAATGCGGCTTCAAAATCTCCAGGGCCAACTTCCAGAGTGGCTGCACTTGCTTGGTTGAGTAAGCGGACTTTTGGAGTCTCCAGTGCAGGTGCGGGAAGGTCCAATTTTTTAACCACCTCTTTTTCCATTTCCGTTCTCGGCGGAGGGGGAGGGGTGTAGGTGGGAACATCTGCCGGGCGAACGATCCATTCGTCTGGTCGAACGAATTCAGACAAGGGAAGAAGGCAAAATAAACCAAAGGAGACCAAGGCGGCCAGCCCCATGCTTTTGAGGCGTAAGTTGGGTAAGGGCTCAGTCTCAACCCCTGGTGTCCATTCGATATCCAATCCTTCTTTCATTGGGCAAGCGGGCTAAGTTTTACCGCCTGAGCACCGCCGAGCATGGCTTGGTCCATTACTTGGGTTGCTAAGCCTGCACGGGCACCGGGAGATACCCGTACAAGTACCGAAGGTGCCTTGTCTCCAGGGTTTGAACGAACCAAGGGAGCGACCTGTTCGATACCAATAGACATTCCATTCTGCAAAAGTTGACCAGAGGCAGGAAGATCAAAAGCAAGGGGTTCTTCGAGGTTGGTGGAGGAAGATGCGGTGTCCTTGTGTTTGGGGGTGATTCCCACCTCATTAACGAAGGAGGTGGCAACGATGAAAAAGATTAAAAGAATAAAGACCAGATCAATCAGGGGAGATACATTTATCTCGGTGCGTTCGGGTTCCTGAACCAATCTTCTTCTCATGACTTCGGCTTGCGGGTGGCGATCGATACAACGCCGGATTTTTTACGGGCTTGTGCGACAACCTTTGCAAGGATGGATGCATCTGCCCATTGGTCGACCTGAATAACCACTGGTTTTCCTTTATCCTTGCTGGCTAGTTCGACAAGGCCGGGAATTTCTTCAAGTTGCACGGAAGAGCCAGCATATTTAATTTCATTTTTTCCGGAGAGGGCAAAAATGACTGCATTTTTTTCAAGAGCTTTTCCGGTAACTGCCTGGGGGCGGGTAACTTCAATTCCTGGCAGGGTGACAAAGGTCGCGGAAACGATGAAGAAAATGAGCAGAATGAAGACCACATCAATCAAGGGGGATACATTGATCGCATCCGCCTCGCTATTTTCAATGTTCCTCGAACGGGATCTCACCTGGCAATTGGGCTGGGAACTTGGCGCAAAGATAAACTCTCCAGACGGTTAATGCATTGTAACCAGTCCTTCTTTCTGCGGTTAAGCAGATGAATTAGGGCAATTGCTGGGATCGCAATCAATAAGCCCGCCTGGGTCGTTACTAGAGCCTGCGAAATACCTCCCGCCACTAGGTCCATCTTGTAACTATCCTGCATACTCAGCCCGTCAAAGGTACGAAGCATTCCGGCAACTGTTCCAAGCAGTCCAATAAGCGGGGCGGAAGTGGCGAGGACGAAGAGAAAGCGTAAGCGCCGGTTTAAAAAAGAGGTCTCTCCGGTTCGCACCTGTTCAAAACGCCTTTGGGTTTCGCGTTGGTCGCTATGATCCGCCAGGCAGTAACGAAGGATACGGTCCACCCGTCCACCTCCTTTAAAAGCACCCCAGCGTTCGCGTGGGAAAGCTCGCAAGTCTGAAGGAATCACCGCACGCAGGCGCAGCCAAAGGTCGAAGGAGAGGTAATAAAGATAAACTGCGAGTAAACCGAGGGCGGGCATTAGAGCGCCACCCTTTTCCCAAACAAAGCCTGCCTGGTCAATGAATTCAATGACTTGGTTCATCCTTGTTAACAGGCTCAGGCGATAGTTCCTTGGGGGCTTCCTTTTTTAGATGAACGAGACGGGCGGAAAAGCCTTCCATCTTTGAAACCAGGCCCTGGAGTCGTCGGGTGAGCAGTGCATGAGCGATGAGGGAGGGAATAGCCGTGATAAGGCCAAATTTTGTGGTAACCAGGGCTTCGGAGATACCCCGTGCCAACTCGCTGTTTTCCGGGTTTGCAAAGTTGGTAATTTGACGGAACACATCGATCATTCCAGTAACCGTACCGAGTAAGCCGAGTAGGGGGGCGATGGCTGCGGTTATGGCAATCAGGGGCATACCTTTTTCGAGGCGGGCCTGCCAATCGATAATGATTTCGTAAAGAATTTCCTCGAGAATTTCTGGTTTTTTTCCTCGGTATCCCTGGGCAGTTTTGCGAAGGAGTTCGAAGGGGCCTCCGAAATTTCCTGCGAGGGTGACCGGGCCTTTGGGGAAAGGAATACGCAAAACCTGAGCCGCTTTATAAAGGGCAATCAGGACTGAGGTTAGGGCAAAGAAAAGAATGGGATAGATCCAGATTCCACCCTTTTGCATTTCTTCAATCAGGGTGGGTTCACTTCCTTCAATAACCAGGGCCTTCCCCAGGCTTGGGTCAAGCGGAAGAGTGGTGAGCTTTCCGACAGGGGATTGGAGGGATTGAGCGATCAGTGTGGAGGTCGATTGATTGGCAACCAACAGACGGGGCGGGGTATTCCGCCTGACTGAGTCCGGGCTCATTTCAAGGGTGGAATCCTCCACCCGTTCGTAACTTTTATCAAGAAATCCTGAACTTCCCTGTTCTCCACGAAAATAAAGCACTGGTCCAAGAGTCCAAAAGGTACCAGACTCGCGAACACCTTCGGGAGGTACAATGGCATCTCCGGAATAAGCAACGCCTCCAGCTTGTTTAAGCAGTGTGGAAGTGGATAACTCCGCAATTTCTAGGTAGGCACTAAAAGCACTGGCTCGGTCGCCTTTTTCCTTGGCCAGGGAGGAGGATAGATTATCGGCATGAAGAATACGCTCGGATGAGGGGATCGACTGCGTCCACCCACGGGCATAGTCCTTGAGTAAGCGGAGAGAGGTTTCAAGGGCGGCCTCGTTTTCCCGGACTTCCTCTTTTAATTGAAGCAGGGAGGCATCCCGGTTGTCCCGCTGGCGCAAACGACGGTCAATTTCCGCACGTTTGTCACGGGTATCCCGTTCGAGTTGAGCAACTTTTTTGGCCAGGGGTATTTTTTCCTGCTCGATTTTTTGCCTGAGCAGAGCAAGCCGTTCAATAGAATCTTTTAAATCGTTGCGGGCATTTTCGCGCACTTGCTGGACCGATTGCGACCACAGGCAAGATCCCCAGGCAATGGCCAAGAGAAAGAGAATAGACTTGGTCCTTGCCGGTTTCATTGATCAATGGGGCCGGGGGCAGGCACAGGGAGTTCCAAAAACCTTGGCATTGCTTGGTTGTTGAGCATATCAACCCCGGTGGAAATTTCGCGGGCCAGTCCGTCCGATCTCGTCCATGCCCAGCCTGAATTTTTGGGCTGTCCATATCCAGCCACGGTTCCTGATTCATTGACAAAGTAAGCACTACCCAATCCAAAATACATCACCTGGAACTCGCGCGATTGGTTGTCATCTAAAGTAAACTCCTGGCGTTCCAAAGTTACTGAGCGGTGGAAGTTCTGAATGGCCTGAAGAAGAGAGACCAGGGCGTCCACCCGTTGTCGAAGAGGAGGCATCGGCATCCCTTTAGCAGGCACCAGTTTCTTGCGGTAGGGAGCAAGTCGGTCGGCAATGGGTGTGGGAAGGAGTAAAAATACCCGATCTAACTTGGATACCGCCCGATCCAGGCCCCGATGAAGGGAACTGGTAGCCTGCTGGGCAGCGTCTTTACGGGCGAGTAAATCCTCCCGTTGCTTGGCTGCTCCCACCGCTTCCTCCGCGGTTTCCTGGAGCTTGCCATTCAATTCACCAATCTCCGCACTCAGGGCTTGTTCGAGATCGAGCAGGGTTGATTTTTCCACATCCCAATCGCTCTCCTCTTCGGAGATTAATCTTTCCGTGGTCACCCATTCCCCAATGATCTTGTGAGTCTCTTTAACCTCGGCATGCAGGAACGAACCGCCACTGATAAACAGGGCGAGCAAGTATGGTAAGAGAGAGCGAGTCTTTATCATCCAGAAAAAAGAAATCCACCCTATCCCAAGGTAAGGGACTTGGAAAGCCTTTTTGAGACTGATTCTCAATAAAAGCAGTTTGAGGGCGAAAAACCTCTTGTTTTTAGAAGAGGGGTTCGGAGGGGAATCGATTGATGGTAAAGTGTTTTGATTGAGGCACTGTTTTCAATTTGCGAATTTCCGAGCGCAGAGAGCGGATTGCATTGGAAAGTTGTTTTACAACTATTTTTTCGGAATCGTATAGAAGCTGGGCTGTGCTCAGGCTTTTTTTCAAAGCGGATACATTCACCTTTTTATTTTCGGCAATCGACTGTGCTTTTTTTGCCAACTCGATCAAAGAAAAAAGGCCCGGTTTGTAGGCATATCCGTTCTTCAAAAAAGTGGAGTCCTGAGTGGTTGCATAGGGAACCTTTTGGAAGTCGGGCAATGGTTCTGAAGTGATCAGGAATCCATTGGTATCACGCATACAAAAGATGGCATGGGTGGCACCCGGAGGCATGATCGCATCGCACCGTCCATTCCCAGTTTTAGCAGGAGCCTGCAACCATTCCTCCCGATGTCCTCGGGTTTTATCAAATTCTTTGGGATTGAGCGTGTAGAGTAAATGAGCCTCCTTAATTTTAGCCTTATTTTCTCCAGACTGAAAGGTTACCCATACGCGGTCCTTTTTTGAACCAAGCTGGAGAATTTTAGGATAAGCTAATTTTTCCTCCTTCGTTACCGATGAAGAATTGATATTTCGATAAGGCATGGAAACCCCAGCTTTTTTGAGAAAATTATTTAACTCCTGAAGCATAGAGTTTCGAATCCTTGGAAATTGAGCCGCCAGGTTTTTTTGTTCACCGAGATCGTCCGGGCTTTGATCCTCCTTGCGAATACGGAACAATTCCACTGCTTTTTTATTTTCCACCTGTGACCATTTCCCGGCGTATCCAATCCCTAAATTATTGATCAGTTTCCAATCTCCTTTTCGCATGACAATAGCCATATGACTTTCCATGGGATAAAACCAAAACAGGGTATTTCGTTCCTTGCCGTCCGCTTGGATAACCTTGTTTGATTTACCATTGATTAAGGGAAGAATGTTGCACCCGTCCAGTTGGAGTTCGGCATCGGGGGAGAGCCCTGCCATTTCCATGAAAGTCGGGTACAGATCAATCAGATTGATTGGTGTCTCACAAGTTGTTCCGGCGGGAACCCCTGGACCGCGAATAAGAAAAGGTACGCGTAATCCGCCCTCGTAGTTGTTCATCTTTCCTCCCCGTAATGGACTGTTGTCGGTGATTGGTTCGTGCTGACTGCCCAACCATCCTCCGTTATCCGAATCGATGATAATGTAGGTATTGTCGATTAGTTTGTGTCCGGGGTTGCGCGGATCATCCGTTTTTTCGAGGTAGCTTACCACCTTGCCGATACTCCAGTCCACGGTATCAACCATACTTGCATAGTAGGGGTTGGAATGTCCGGGGATTTCGGGGTTTACTGCTTTTGGATCGGTGGGAAATGGAATGCCCATTTTTTTACAATAATGTTGGAAACGTTTTTTGTCCCGCGTACCGATGGGCCCATGAACATAAAAGGGGCAAAAGTTTAGAAAGAATGGTTTGTCTTTATTTTTTCGGATAAACCCGACCGCCAACTCAGTTGGTTTGTCATAAGGCCGGTCGTCCTCGTCCAATTGGTAGGGATCGTCCGGATGATGGGTGGCAAAATCCGCGAGGCGATGAGGAACAATACGCTGCCAGGAACCGCCAAAGGAATTTCTTTTGCCATCCTTTGGGTTCCATAATTCTTCATCATTGTAAAAGAGAGGACCCCCGTTCTTTTCCAAAAATCCAAAATCAAACCCTTGGTCGGTTGGAAAGGGGAAGCCTCTGTACTTTCCCCCGGCATGCCATTTGCCTACATGGCCGCTAAAGTAACCTGCTTTTTTTAGAGTCTCTGGAATCATCGGTTCTTCGACTGGTAATCCATAGAGGTAATAGGGGGGGATTAGGTCGATTTTGCTTTGGTGTGGACGGGGTAACTGCCCACCAGTCACACTGTAAACACCCGTATTGACTGGGTATTGACCGCGCAAAAAAGATACCCTTGAGGGAGCACATACTGGGGAGGGAGCATAGGCTTCGGTAAAACGCCTGCCCGTGCGGGTCAGTTGGTCGAGGTGCGGGGTTTCGTAGATTGTATTGCCATCGACTTTATGGCTGGCGATATCCTGCCAGCCCAAATCATCCACCATAATGTGAACAATGTTCGGCTTGGGAGAAGCGAAAAGAAGAGAGGTGCAGAACAGTCCGTAAAAGCTGAGGGTGGAAATTTTCATAGGTATTATTTCTCTTCTCAAAAACCTGAATATTCAGCAATGGGAATCATTCCTGAGGAAAACAATTAATTTCTCCGCATCCATGCGGAAAATAAGGCCAGGTCCTTTGCTTTAAGACAACAGGCGTCGTAGAGTTTCGTCCACCACCTTGGGGTTTGCCTGTCCACGGGTCGCTTTCATAACCGCTCCTTTGAGAGCATTGATGGCACCTTCTTTGCCCCCGCGGAACTTTTCTGCGGCATCGGAATCATTGGCAATGGCATCGGCACAGATTCCTTCAATCTCTCCGTCATCTGATTTTTGGTCGAGTCCCTTTTCTTTGATTAAATCAGATACTGTTTTTCCAGTGGCAAACATTTCGGGAAATAATTCCTTGGCTACATTATTGGTCAATTTTCCATCCTCGATCAGGTTGATCAATTCAGCAAGGCTTTGTGGAGATACCGGACAGGACTGGGGAGTGATTGCTTCATTCGATTCCTCAGCGAATTCATCCACCTTGTTAGCCTGAGAAAGTTCACGCAATAAATCATTAACCACCCAGTTTGCCGTCTTGGTTGGCGACTTTGCCAGGGCAGTGGCCTCTTCAAAATAGGCACATAGCAAATGATCTCCACAGAGGGAAGAAGTGGCGGAGTAGGGAAGATTCATCTCTTCCTGATAGCGACGTTGTTTGTCGAAGGGTTTTTCTGGAAGTTCTTTGGCTACACGATCAATCCATGCCTCATCTATTTTTACCGGCATCAGGTCGGGGTCCGGAAAATAGCGGTAATCATGAGCCATTTCCTTTGTCCTCATTGGGGTGGTGTACTTTTGTTCAGGGTTCCAACGACGGGTTTCCTGAATAATTTCTGTGCCTTCTTCGATCGCTCGAATCTGGCGACGGATTTCATATTCCACTCCATTCCGTACCCCGGATATCGTATTTAAATTTTTTATTTCCACCTTGGTTCCCAGGGTGGTGGTACCCTTTGGACGCACACTGATATTGGCATCGCAACGTAATTGGCCTTTTTCCATATCGCAGGCAGAAATTCCGGCAGCGACTAAAGAATTGCGCAGGGAAGTAAGGTAAGCAAAGACCTCGTCCGGGCTGTGCATGTCCGGTTCGCTGACAATTTCCAGCAGGGGAGAGCCCGCACGGTTGTAATCAACCAAACTGTCCTGTTCATAATGGGTTAGTTTTCCCACATCCTCTTCCAGGTGAATACGGGTCAATTCGACCATACGATGGGCACCCATTTTTGCGGGGTTTTCTCCGGGCATTTCAATCTCGACCTCTCCACCTTCACAGATCGGCTGATCAAACTGAGAGATTTGATAATTTTTGGGCATGTCCGGATAGAAATAGTTTTTTCGGTCCCATTTACAGACCTCAGCAATTTTACAACCGAGCAATAATCCTACTTTGATGGATTTTTCGATCGCATCCCGGTTCATTACTGGCAAGGCACCTGGTAGACCAAGGACAACGGGATCGGTCAGCGTGTTTGGCGGTTGTCCAAATCCGGTGCCCACCCGGGTAAACATTTTCGAACGGGTGTTCAATTGAACATGTACTTCCAGGCCAATGACTGCTTCGTATTCCATCTTCTCTATCAAAGGTTGGGAGCTTGGCGTCCGTACAAATGATCGCGGTCATAAGCATGGGCGATATTGAGCAGTTTGGACTCCTCGAACGCCTGCCCAATCAATTGCATACCCACGGGCAGTCCGGATTGGGTAAAGCCGCAAGGCACCGAGATCCCGGGAAGTCCGGCAAGGTTGGTTGATATGGTGTAGATATCGCTCAGATACATAGAAATGGGATCCTCGCTCTTTTCTCCGAATTTAAAAGCAGGCGTGGGTGCGGTGGGAGTAAGGACGGCGTCCACCTCTTTAAATACACGCTCGAAATCCTGTCGAATCAAGGTTCGGGCTTTTTGGGCACGCAGGTAATAGGCATCGTAATATCCACTGCTCAAACCATAGGCACCGAGCAGGCAGCGGCGTTTTACTTCCGACCCGAACCCTTCGCCACGGCTCTTGGCATATACATCGATTGCATTTTGTGCACGCTCGCTCCGGGAGGTGTAGCGTATACCATCGTAACGTGCGAGGTTGGAGGAAGCCTCCGCGGTGGCGATTACATAGTATACGGGGATAGAAAGATCGGTCGAAGGCAGGCTGACCTCTTTGGTTTGGTACCCAAGGGAACGGTAATGTTCAATGGTTTGATCGACCTTCGCCCGAACTTCATCATCCATACCAGGTCCGAAAAATTCTTTGGGCAATCCAATCACACCCGGTTGTGCAGGATTTTTCAATTCCCCGGAATAAGATGGTATATCCTTGGGAAAACTTGTGGAGTCGAGCGGATCATGCCCGGATATAGTTTCGAGCAGCAGAGCGGCATCTTCCACTGTGGTTGAAAAAGGACCAATCTGATCCAGGGAAGATGCAAAGGCGGCAAGTCCGTAACGCGAAACCATACCATAGGTTGGTTTCATCCCAACCACTCCACAAAGGGATGCGGGTTGGCGGATCGACCCACCAGTGTCAGAACCGAGGGAAAGGGGAACCTCTCTAGCCGCAACCGCGGCAGAACTTCCCCCACTGCTTCCACCAGGTACCCGTTCGAGATCCCATGGATTACGGGTGGGCCCATAGGCGGAATTCTCGGTGGATGAACCCATGGCAAATTCGTCAAGGTTCAGACGGCCAGCTACCACAGCACCAGCTTCCTTCAGCTTTACCGTGACGGTTGCATCGTAAGGAGATCGATAATTTTCTAAAATCTTGCTGGCCGCGGTAAGGGGTTGATCTTTTACCGAGATCACATCCTTCAATCCAACAGGTATCCCATCGAGCGGGCTCAAACATTCTCCCTTTGAGCGTCTTTCGTCAGATGCTTTAGCCTGGGCCAGGGCATCATCCTGATCGAGGTGCAAAAAGGCGTGAACTTTTTCATCCACCGTTTCCACTCGTTCAATCATTGCCCGGGTCAGTTCGACCGAACTGATCTTGCCTGCTGTCAAGTCAGCGGATAATTCCGTTGCGGTTTTAAATATGGGGGAGTCTGGGGACATTGAAAATCTCTCTACTCCTCAATTACTTTCGGTACCACCACCTGGTCCTGCCTGGATTGGGGGGCGTTTTTCAATGCCTCAGTAGCAGAAAATCCCTGCTTCGATTCATCCTTGTCCCATACATTATGCCGGGGAAAGGCATGAGCGGTAGGCTCGACCCCATCGACTTCCAATTCCTGTAACTTTTCAAAATACTTCAACACATCCCCAAGTTGTCTTTGGTAGGTTGTTTTTTCTTCATCGCTTAATTCGATCCTTGCCAAATTGGCAACATAATCGATGTCCATTGGTGCATCTTCGCTCATCGGATAAAAATATTAGCTTCTCAATTCGTAGGAAGTTTCGGAGCGGATACCTGCAATCACCTCTTCAAATGCCTGGTTTAATTCTTTCTCTCCCAAAGTGCGGTCAGGTGCCCGGAAACGCAGGGTTAAGGCGAGACTCTTCTTTCCTTCGGGTAGTCCTTTGCCTTCGAATAGATCAAAAATGGCCACCGGATCGACTGCAAAATTTTCTTTTCCCACGCCTTGAGCAATCTCTTCAACTCGTATTCGTACCGTCTCGGCTGGTTCCTTTGAATCCACGACCAATGCAAGATCCTTAATGGCTGGGGGGAAGGTGGAAAACGGAACAAAGCCAGCGGGTTTTTTTCGTTTGCTCAGCAATACCGGATCGATGAGCAATTCGGCGGCAAATACAGGGCCCTTGGCTTCTTTTGCTTTGCTCAAAGATAAGCGAATGATGCCCAGGTTAATTTCCAACTTATTTTTGTGGGCATCTCCCAAACGGGCGGAGTATCCATCCTGCCAGGAAGCATCTTCAGAAATGGTGGCCCACAATCCTTTGGGCAGAGAAAGTCCAGTTGAACGAAGTAAGGAATTGACTTGGTTTTTCAGGGCAAAGAAATCAAGCGCAGGTTCTTCCTTCCAACCGCGCTCGTTTGAGCGGGCAAAGGCAGCAAAAGCCACACTTATCCACTCGACATTTCCCCGTGGCCCAGGTCGAAACACCCGACCAGTCTCACACACACGGGTGAGGTCGTTTAAATTCTTTTGGTTGTGGGCAAGGGCATCGACCAATCCAGGCAGCAGGGAGGGCCGAACATGGGTATGATCTGCAGTAAGTGGATTAGCCAGGGCAAGTTCATCAGTAGATAGATGAGTAAACCAGGACTCCACCTCTCCGGCAGAGCGTAAACTGTAGTGGCAACATTCCTGGTATCCTTGGCCGAGCAAATGATCAACCGCATCCTGTGAAAAATCATAGGAAAGATCATTTTCCCGCTCGAGGGCAGGAAAAACAATACGTGAATCCGTCAGGTCATCGGTTCCACGAAGGCGTAGGTATTCCTCCACCAAATCAATCGGGCGTTCAACTTCTGAACGAAAGGAAGGCACGGTCACATCCCAGGGCCCGTTTCCAGATACGGAAAACCCAAGCCGTTTCCAGGCATCGCTTAAGTCTTCTCCAGATACGGAAAACCCGCAGGTCTTTTCGACAAATGTATGCTCAATGGAAATAGTCCGCTCGCCACGGGGAGGGGATCCAGAAGATACATAAGACGGGGCCAATTCGCCCCCAGCTGTATTCAAAATTAAATCGATTGCCCGGCGGGCGGCGTAAATAACCCCGGCGGGGTCCACATCCCGGGAAAATCTTTGGGAACTATCACTGTGCAACCCGAGTCGGCGAGCAGTCGAGCGTACCGAACCTGGGCGAAACCACGCGGATTCCAAAACTAGTTCTGTGGTTGAATCATCCACTTCTGCATCAATACTTCCCATCACGCCCGCAACCACAAGGGGGCGTTCGGCATCAGCAATGACCAACATATCGTTTTGTAACTTTCTCTCGACCTCATCCAGGGTGGTAATGGATTCATTCTCGCGGGCACGGCGCACAATGATGGAGGAACCTTTGATCTTTTTTGCATCAAAGGCATGAAGGGGTTGCCCGGTTTCGAGCAGTACATAGTTGGTTACATCCACCACATTATTGATAGGCCTCAATCCAACCGCTAGCAGGCGTTTCTGTATCCAGTCTGGACTCGGTCCAATTTTGACCCCGCGAATTGTCCACAGGGTATAATAAGGGCAGGCCTCGTCCTCCAGTTGAATGTCATTAACTAAACAATTTTCATCTGCCTGTTCAACCGCATCGGCAGATGCCTCTAAACTTGGAACTTTTAATTCCTTTTGATAACGGGCAGAAATTTCCCGGGCCACGCCTAAATGGCTAAGGCAATCTCCACGGTTGGCAGTGATTTCGAGTTCGAGTACCTGGTCTGCAGAAATGGTATCTTCAATAGGGGTCCCAATGACTGGAGAATCGGAAAGAATCATTAACCCTGCATCATCGTCTCCCAATTTTAATTCCTTGGCACTGCACATCATACCTTCGGAAGGTACGCCGCGCAGTTTTGACTTCTTG
>Ga0209631_10003055_pt1 | contig 19590 bp, 11 predicted proteins | sample COG_08_FD_184752 | JGI IMG/M metagenome (GOLD analysis project Ga0209631, IMG submission 184752) | Pelagic Microbial community sample from North Sea - COGITO 998_met_08 (SPAdes) (version 2) | ecosystem: Environmental > Aquatic > Marine > Neritic zone/Coastal water | place: Helgoland, sampling...
GGCGCGTGTGCCAACGCTGCATCATCACGTCGTCCACGACATCGAGCCACGTTCCGAGTCCCATGGCGCTATCCCGAGAACGCTATCCGGCGTCGTGAGTGATTTGTGGACGACGTTTGGAAGGCTCTCGGATTTGCTCACGTAGCACTAGCACTAAATGTGACTGCTGGCTGTGGGGTTTGTGTCAAATTACGCTGTGAGACATGGTCAGCAGTTAGATTTTTCGTGTAAATACACAATCATCACCATGTACATGTCATCATTTACGCAAAACTCCCGAAACTCTAACTGATACGCTGTTGCAAAGAAGCGAAATCAAGGGGCCGAAATTTTCATCGGTTACATTTGTTTTGCCGCGCCGCGCCTGTTACTCACACAAGAATGGTGCACAGGGACGTCGAGGCCGCGACGCCTCTGCTGGGCGGGGACGATACCCGCCCGCGGTCCCGCGGGTCCTCGCGACCCGTGGTGATCGCGTTAGGGTCCCTCGCGTTCGCCGCGCTCATCGGGCTAGGCGTGTACACCCACAACGCGGGCCCTCTGCCCGGCCTCGATCTGCTGAAGAACAAGGAGAAGGTGACGCCCAAGATGTACGCGCTGATGGGGGAGTCGCAGGGTTTGCCCCAGCAGCTCAGGTCGCTGCAGTGTTACGCCAAGATGGCGAGGGAGACCGGCTCGGAGCTGGTGGTGGGTCCCGTCAAGACCAGGGCGGTGAGCGGCGGCGAGGATGAGTACGTCTCCTTCGACGCCATCGTCAAGCCCGAGCCCGGGACGTGGCGCGCCATGACCAAGGACGACCGCGCCGCGTTCCTCACCCACAACCTCGACCGCGGATGCATCACCGCGCTGCGCGATCAGGACACCATCGGAACCACCTTCGTCTCCCCCGGTGACGAGACCGTGCGCTCGGACCCCTTCACCTCGGCGAAGGACTACCAGTCCGTGGTTGACACAATCAAGGAGAGAGGCGGGAAGCCTTCGTGCGTGGCCTCCGCCGTGTTCGCCGAATGCGAAGAGGCGGGCACCGAGCTCGACTTCCAGGCTTCGAAGCACATAGACCTTCTGTCCAGCGAGGTGCGCAAGTTTTTGTTCGGCGCGTCGGACAGGAACTTCCGGGTAGTGCACGCGAGGTCCAACGCGGCGACGATGGGAATGCCGGTTTTCAAGTCGTTCACCGCGAACCAGGCGTCGATTAACATCGACCCGTTCGTCCACATGTGCCGCGAGTCCAAGTCGGGTCACGGGCTACCCACGTACGTCGCCACGGACGATATGAGCGCCAACACGCAGATGAAGCTGCAGAGCGTCGGGTGCAAGACGATCCACTCCATCCTCGGGTCGCAGAAGCTGGAGGAATGGGAGATGTCGGCGCTCGACCAGTTCATGATGGCCGACGCCACCGAGCACTACTCCATGCGGTGCACCACCATGGACATCATCGCCAGTTCATCGAGGCGCATCCGTCAGAAAATGCCGTCGAAGTGGTTCCTCAACAACGCGCAGAAGTTCCACGAGATTGCGGACGGAACCAACATGGACCAGTGCGAGGCTGGCGTCAAGATCGCCGAGGAGATTGAGGAGGCGAGCCAGCCCAAGGGCGAAGGTAAAAAGTTCGCCAAGGCGGCGGAGGCGAAAGCCAGGGCGCGCCAGGCGGCGGAGGATCGTGCCGCGGTGGCTGCCGCGGGTGGGGACGGGGTTGAGATTCAGGGCCTGAACGACGCCGACGGCGGCGACGCGTTTGCCATTGCCTCGTTCCTGGCCAACGAGCAGCAGAAGGACGACCCCATCGAGAAGTTCCTCCGGGAGGTTGGAAGGGGGACCGCGCAGGGGAGGTGATCGTTGTGTCCTAATACGCCGCGCGTGTAATTCATTTCTAAGCTAGTCGTGAAAACGTCGCCGCTCTCTAAGTACTCGTGTGCCCTCATCGTCAGTCGAAGATCATGTCCTCGTCGATTTCACCCGGGACCCTGACGAACAAGCCCACCGCGTCTGGCCCGTTCACCGTCTGCCTATCGTACCTGAACACCAGCTCCATGTGCCCGCGGTTGGACGCCACGCCTATCATCGCGTTGCTCGGGTTGGTGTGCACGCCCTGCAGACCCTTCCACAGCTGTTTGGTGTTCACCGCAACCAACGCCGCCGACCCGCTCGCGCACGCCTCCGCCAGCCGCTCCGCCGCGCCCGCCGGGTTGAGGTCCTCGTCGTCCACTCCCCCCCGTGCGTACTGGTCCTCGGCGTTTGGGAGTACGGCCAGTCCCCTGTACTCCGTCCCGAGGGTCACGCTCCCGCCCTTGGCGGTGGCGAGGTGGAGCGACCCGGCCTTTGTGGTGGCGAGCTCCGTCCGTGGGCCGACCGCCTTGAATCTCTCCGCCGCCTGGTGGGCACCCTCCGTCGCGTGCCTGTCCAGGTTGAGCCAGTAAGGCACGTTCACGACGTTCGCCTGCACGATACGCTCCAGATCCGACAGCTCGCGGCTGTTCAGCGGCCCTCCCAGCGGCACATCCTGCGCGATATCGACGAGGCCGGTGCTGGCAAAGTTCAGGAACGGCAGCGAGAGCCCTTCGCGGACGACGCGCTTGATGAGCTTCACCTCGATGTGCGTCGCCTCGCTCCCTACGAGCCCCCTCAGCACGCGGTACAGAGTCGCCGTTTCCAGCTTGACCGCGATCTTATCCTCGTTGTTGCTCGCGATCTTGTACTCGTCGAACGCCTCCTTGACGAGCAGATCCGCGTGGAGCTCCAGACCGCCCGAATCGGCGGCACCCTGCACGAGATGCAGCGTCTCCGGGGTGAACAGCACCGAGAGCTCCTTGCCCATCTTGTCGAAGATGGGCACGAAGCGCTCCAGCCAGGTCACCCCCATCGAGCTGAGCGTGCATTTGAACTTCATCCTTCCAAAGTCCTCCCCTCCGGAGCTGAAGGCGCGTGCCCCGAACACTGGCGGACTGCTCTTCTGACTGTGTGGGGTGCCTAGCCCGCCAAAACTGAGTTTTGAATTCTTCGCATCTGGACGAGCGGAAAGGGCGTCCTTCTCATTCTTTGGGGCGCATAGGAACGCCATGGATCGGAGTGGGAGTGTCGTCGCGGATGTACCGTCGACGTCCGGGGCGGGTGCTGGATCCCTAGGGGCGGGTGCTGGATCCCTAGGGGGAGAGCGGGAGATCAGGGCGAAGGTTGAAAACTGCAAGGTGAAGATCAACACCTGGGAGACGGACTTCGCGAAGGCGCACGGCAGGAAGCCCACGGGAGATGAGGTGAGGGCCGACAAGCAAGTGTACGCCATGTATCGGGAGTACCGGGTCCTCAAGGCTGACCTGGAGAAGGAGAACGCGGCGCAAACGCGAGGAGGGGCGAAGCCTTCCGCGCCAGAATCGCGGGTGCCAACAACGTCGGCTCCGCCCCTCAGGGACGTCGGGTCGAACGCCCCGAGGCCGTCGGCGCGCCGTCCCGCCGCCGATAGCAGCGACGACGAGGATGACGATGAGTGTGTGGAAGCGACGCCCGTGAAAAAGGCCGCGATCCGCTCCCGCCCCACGCAGTCGCAACCCGGACCTCCGGAGGCTCGGGCCGGTGCCCCAACGCTACCGGCTGCAGCCGCGATGCCGCCGTCAACCTCGGCAATCGCAAAGCCCGAGGCCAAGCTCCCGCCCCGCGTCGCGTCCAAGCCGGTGGGCGGGACGGCATCTTCGGGTCCCTCGCTCGCACGCGCGGGATCCGGGATGCACAAATCGGGACCGGCGATGGGAGGCTTCGCCCGCATGGCGGATCGGCGCAAAGCCGCGGCTGAGTCGTCGTCGTTTGAACCGCTGCTGTGCGACGGGCGCGGCGTGCTCGGATCGGAGGTGGTGACCAAGGCGGGAGGCGGGGGTACGAAGAGGGCGCCGGAGATGACCCTGTCCTCGTTCCTGGAGGATGACGGGAAGGAGAAGAAGAAGGCGCCCGTCGTCATGCCCGAGCCGCCCAAGCCGCCCAAGGAGAAGCGGAAGGCGCCTCCCATGCCAGTTTACGACGTGAAACCCAAGAGCAAGGCGCCCGAGCGTTCGATCGGTGAACCCGACGAGGACGAGATGTTGGCGATGATGGAGGCTGAGGAGCGCGGCACGCACCCGTCGATGCCCGCTGATGATGACGGGGAGGACTTGACAGCCGCCGAGGAGAGAGCCGCCGCTCGAGCCGCAAAGAAACGGGAGGAGGCTGTGGCCAAGAGGAACGTGCGGATGGCGGCGGAGAAGAGAAAGAACGAGGAAAATTCCGACGATGGCGATGGAGACTACAGCATGAGCGACTCGGAGGAGTTCGCGATCGCCGTGGCCAAGCCCAAAAGGCGGCGCGCTGCCGCTTCAGCAAAGCCCAAGCCCGCAAAGCCCGCCGCCGCAAAGCCCGTTAAGGCCGCCGACGCACCCGCGGCTGAGCCGGCGAAACAGATGTCCGCCCGAGAGAGAGCGGAGGCTCACAGCGCCGCGAGGAACGCGGCGTACGAGGCTGAGCTCGCGAAGAAGGAGAAGAAGCGCACCGCGAGTCGCGTCAAGCCCCTCGAGTCTGCCGACTGGCGCGGCGCCGGTGACGAGGCCCCCGAGGCTCCGGTTCCCGAGAGGAAGCCCGCCAAGAAGAGCAAGAACGCCCACGGAAACTTCGTCAAGATGAACCTGAACAAGAGGAACACGTACAAGAGCAAGATCAAGAATGGTGCCAAGAAGACGGGCAAGAATTCACGGTACAGCAACTGGAACAGCAAGGAGAGGCAACGGAAGGCGGTGCCGGAGCCCACCGAGGACGGCCAGTCCGTGTGGCAGCAGGGCGACTGGGCTGATCGGAACGCGGCGAAGAAGGTGACCGAGGAGGACAAAAAGAAGGCGATGGAGCAGGCGAAGGCGGAGCATCTCAACCAGGCGGCCGGCATGAAGCAGTCCGCGGCTGCCATCGCCGCGGCTGAGGCGCGAGAGAAGCTCGAAAAGCCGAGCCCCGAGCTCGACGCCGCGTGCGCCGCCGCGCGCGCGAACCCGACGGAGGAGGCGCTCGTGGACATCCTTCGACGGGTGTTTGGCCACTCGGACTTCCGGTCCGGTCAGCTCGAGGTGATCCAGCGGGTGCTTCGAGGCGGGTCCACGCTGGCTCTCCTGCCCACCGGCGCGGGTAAGTCGCTGACTTATCAGCTCCCCGCGATGCTCCTTCCCGGTCTCACCCTGGTGGTGTCGCCGCTGCTGGCGCTCATGACCGATCAGCTCCGCGGCTTACCCCCGGCGTTACCCGGTGCCGCGCTTCGCAGCGATCAGAGCCCCGCGCAGCTGTTCGGCACCCTGGACGAGTTACGAGCCGGGCGCCTCAAGGTGCTCTTCGTGTCCCCGGAGAGGCTGCTCAACGAGAGGTTTCTGTCCGACCTGCGGTGTGTGCCCGGGGGCGTATCACTGGCGGTCGTGGACGAGGCGCACTGCGTGTCCGAGTGGTCCCACAACTTCCGTCCGGCGTACCACCGCCTGGGACGCATCTTGCGATCCAGGCTTCAGCTTCACGGTCCCGTGCTGGCCCTCTCCGCCACCGCGACTGAGCGCACCGAGCGCCATCTCAGGTCTCAGCTGTGCATCCCGAAGGACGGAGCGTATCGCAACGACACTATCAGGCCGAACCTGACCCTCGCCGCCATGCGCGTCCCGGGCAACTCCAGGGACCCCACGCTGCTGTACATGCTGACGAAGGAGCCGGGGTACAGCGAAGGGTCGGTCATCGTGTACACCGCGTTTCAGAACCAGGCGGAGACGGTGGCTTCGTACCTGCAGACCAAGGGCGTGGTCGCCAAGGCTTACCACGCGGGGCAGCAACCGAAGGATCGCGCCAGGACCCAGGCGCAGTTCTTCGGCGGCAGCGTGCGCGTGGTCGTCGCGACGGTCGCCTTTGGCATGGGCCTCGACAAGCCAGACATCCGCGCCGTGGTCAACTACAGCCTCCCGAGGTCACCCGAGGCGTACATCCAGCAGGCGGGACGCGCCGGTAGGGACGGACAGCCGGCGCGGTGCGTGTCGTTCATCGACCCCAAGGACTTCACCAGGCTACGATCGCTGTCCTTCAGCGACGGCGTGGACAGGATCACGGTGCTCAAGCTCCTCGAGAAGGTGTTCCTGGGCAAGCAGAAGGACGCAGTCGCCGAGGGCCGACAGACCGTGGGCGCCCTGATCGTGCAGAAGCTCGAAAAGGAGTTGGACATGCGCGGTGAGGTGATTGAGACGGTGTTGTCCTGCCTGGAGCTCTGGGACGACGCGGAGATTGCGCGACGATGCGCGGCGACGGCGAGTGAGGACGGGACCGGGGCCGTCGAGGCTCAGGAGGAGGACCCTAACGACGACGGCCGGGGACACCTCATCAGGGTTCTGCCGGACATGCGCGCCACGTGCGAGCTCAGGTTCCACGGTAAGACGCCCGAGCAGCTGGCGACGCAGTGTCCGCTCGTCGCCGCCGTGCTGCAGATCGGCGGCAAGCCCAAGTCTGGAGCGTACAGGTTCTCCGTGGCTGAGGCTGCGCGTCAGATGGACGACGGCTTGGAGGAGGTCAGCGCGCAGTTGCAGGCTCTCAGCGCCAACGGAGAGGCTGCGTACGAGCTCACGGACCGCGCCGTCGGGTACGAGATCCTCCATCCCCCGCCCGACCTCCGCCAGCTCGCGGCTGCCCTCGCGGACCACCTCATCAAGGTGGAGGCGTCCTCGGTTGAGAAGCTGGACACGGTTTACGGGGCGCTCATCGCCGCGGCGGACTGCGAGGACGACGAGTCCCAGGGTGCGACGCTGAGGACAAGCCTCGAGGCGTACCTCGGCGGCGACGGGACGTTCCACGTGCCCGACCTGACCGACGTCGTGTCCAAGGAGGAGCCTAAGAGGCTGCGCGACGACGTCCGGGAGTTGCTCACCACCCGAAGCGGAGGCAAGGCGGGCGGCGCGGGGGCCATGTCCGCTCGAGCGGTGGCGAGGGTGTTGCACGGTCTCGGGTCGCCGGCGTATCCGGCTCAGGAGTGGAGAAGGAACGATATCGGGAAACGCATGTGGGAGAAATACGTGGGGACGGACTTCAACCTTCTGGTGAAGGTGGCGTCCGAGGAGCTTTTCGCCATGAGAGGCATCCCTTCAAAAAAGGGGACAAAATAGTCATAGCAGGTTGGCTAATACAAGAGCCTAACTATCCTTCTTCGCCGCCGCCTCTTCCTTCTTTGGTTCCTCTGGGACGGAACTGAACCCGAAGAAACCGGTGACCGCCGAGGTGGTCTTGTTCAGTCCATCCGCGACCGCCTCGCCCGTATCCGACAGCCCCTTCCCGATGGCCTGCCCGGTGTCTGCAATCCCTTGGCCGATGGCGCCCACTCCCCCGACGATCATGTTCCCACCCTCAGCCACGCCGCCGACCACCGAGCCGCCGATGGATAGCAGCCCCTCCCCGACCGCCGAGATATCCTTCGTGAGCGAGTCCAGAATCTCCTGCTGAAAGTCCTTGATGATCTCGTTGAGCAGGCCAGCGGCGCACTCCCTGGCCAGCATGCCAACCTTGCCCGTGAACTTCTCCAGCTGCCAAGACTTGAACTTGAACGCTTTGTCGCTCACGGCAAGGATGTTGATGTTCCACTCCGTGAACGTCAAATGTTCCACGCTCAGTACCAACTTTCGCTTCTTCCGTTTCTCCGCCTCCGTCTCCTCCGGGGGCTTCTGGTTCACCCGCTCCAACAGCGTGATGAGCGCGTTTAATTTATTGGTGACATCCGCACCCGCCGACTGGATGCCGGTGCTGATGTTGCCGGGGAGCGCCGCCGCCTGCGCCGTGACCTCCTTGAGCTGCTTATCGATCTCCGCCTGAGCGGAACTGAAGGTGTCGGTGACTGACGAGAAGAATGACGTTTCCTTCACCTCGATGTTCTTCTCCTTGAGCACCGCGGCTGCCTCCTCGGCGAGCCTCTTCTCCTCCTGCGCCGCCACCAACGCCTCCTCCTCCCTGTTTATCTCGTCCGCCAGCTGCGCCGCGGTCTGCCTGCGTATACCCTGGAAGTTGCGTATCTTCTTCCCCTTCCCCGGGTCGAACACCTCGTCGATGTACACCACGGCTCCGTGCACCGCTATTTGCTCCACCTCGCCCAAGTTCCATCCGACGACAAAGTTACCGCGGCCCCTTATACCCGCCAGGCTCAGCGGGTTACACCGCACCGTCACCCGTTCCATGGACACCAGGAACGGGGCGTTGAACGCGCCCGTGGGCGGGTTGCCCATCCTGAACCCCTCCACCGTCGCCGTCGCCGTCGTGGGCGTCGCGCCGGGTCGGACCCGGACGGCATCGATCTGGACGTCGCACGCCAGCTTCGCGCGCATCTTGGTCAACACCTTCTTCGTCACGAACGCGTCGAAGCGCGCCACGAGCTTGCCGTGGTTGTACTTCACCCACGCGGCGAGCAGGCACAGGACGGTGACCAGGACGGCGACGATGCGCAGCCACGGCAGGCCCGAGACGAACACGGCAACGCGCCCAGCGAAGTTGACACCGAGGAGGGGCACGAACGGTTCGTCGATGACGTGCACCTCGTCGGCGGCCGCGCGGAGGATCGCCGCCGCGCGATCAACCGAATCAGCCAGACCCTTTGGGTCGGCGTAGGACGACATGTGCGCTCCGCTCCCCCCTCAGTCTGCGCCGAGGCCTCTGCTCCAAATCCAAAAATTGGCGTCGAGGTGACAGACACAGCACAAAAGATCTTCACGGGCCTCGCGTCCCGTCAGTCCCGTGGCGCGGAGGGGTTTAGGGTTGTAACATGGAGGAGCTCCTGAACCAGCAAGATGACCTTCTGAAAGTTGGCGAGGATCTGTTGCGGCGGTCCAGCGATGCCATGAGGGAGGCGGTGGGTCCCGATGCGCTGCGCAAAGGTTACGAGGTGTGGATGGGTTTTTACCACGCCGTCGACTGGACCGAGTCGTGGATCCGATGCGTGCTGGCGATGGAGATCCTGACCCTCGTCGCCGCGCTGGCTCTGCGGAAGAGTGAGACGGCGCAGACGGTGCTGTTCGTGTGGTGCATGCTCGTGGCCTTCTCGGCGAGGACCCTGAACGAGTTGGGCGGGCGACACTGGCGTTCCTTCTCGAAGCAGGACTACTTCGATGAGAGCGGGTTCTTCATCAGCACGGTGCTGTCGACGCCGATGATGGTCACGCAGGTGGTGGTGCTCGTGAACTTCTTCCGGCTGATGGTGTCGATGATGATCAAGACGAAGCGCGCGCAGCTCAGGGCGAGGGCGAAGAAGGATGAGTAGGTAGTGTCGATGCGCTGAAAAACTTAGCTCCAGCGTCAAGAAGCCAGGGGCTCCAGAGGCTCCCCGTCCCGGGCGAAGGTCGGCCATCCCTTCTCCCTCACGTCGTCGGGTAACGCGAGCCACGCCGACGCGATCGCCCCCGCGAGCGCCTCGTCGTGCCCACGATACGTCCCCCCCTCTACCCCGCCCGCCTGTTTAGCCGCCGCGTCGATGAAACGCTTCCCTTCGCGCCGCCACTTGAGGATCCTCTCGGCCCTGGCGAAAGGGTTCTGGCCCGACGGCGCGCTGCCCATGTTCCCGCTCCGTCTGCGCGCCATGATCGCGATGTCCTCCCGCTTGCATCCCTTCATGGCGTACTCCAAGATGGCAAGTTGCGACCGTTTCACCCAATATATGCAATCCACCGGGCACATCTCCACCGCGATCTGCATCGTCTCCTCGTCGTCGTTCCACTGGCGCGTGCACCTCGCCCTACCCGCGTTCTGGTCCTCGACCATCTCGAACGTCCCACCCGCCCACGCCACGCACGCGCGGCAGCCGATGCACGCGGACTCGTCCACGAAGACGGCTTTGGTTTCGCCATCCGACCCGAGCCACCGGCTCACCGGCTTGCCGTCGAACTGAGAACCGCCGTCGAAGGTTTTCCTCGCGCCCTCGACAGCCTTACGGTACGCGCCCCTCGTGGCGTCGTTGGACAGGGTGGCGTACGCCGAATTAAGCAGGACGGCGAGTGGCTCGGCGACGGCGCCTACGAGGTCTGGATGCGTAGTCTTTATCAGCCTCTTGAACGCAGCCTTCACATCCTTGTCGTCGCAGTCGCAGTCCAGCCCGAGGAGCTCGAAGAAATCGCACGGTGCGGCCTCGAGGAACCCGTCGTCGTCGCGAACCTCCCTGAAGTACTCCTCCGCCTCGGGGAGGAGCACGATGGCCGTGTCGTTTTCGTTGGCGTACCTTCGCCGATGCAACATCGTGGGCGCCCGCGTTGGAGCGGGGAGCACCCCTCGAAGCCGCGCGCGGGTCTCGCGGGTGATTGACGTCGACGCATGGAATCTCGCGGATATCGCCGCCACCGCGCTCATCCTCGCAATCAGGACGTGGGAGACTCCGGGGCACCGCCCCCACTGAGTGTGACAACGAGCCCCGGCGAAAACCAAACAATGTTTTCGAACCGACTGCGAAATGCGAAAAAAACGAGGCGTGACTGACAGTGCACACGAATTTCCAAAAACGAGGCGTAACTGAGTCAGCGTCATCCGGCACAATATTTCGCGCGCTTTCGCCCAAAAGCAAGCCGTCGTCTATCCGCGCCCTCTGAAACGGAAGACACGCCTCCAACCACCCACACGTCGGAGCACATCCCGACCTCGTGACCGAACAGCCGAAAAGAACCAAACCCCATCGGATCTGCGCTTCGAACCTCGCGAAACCCTCCCTGGTGAGTCCGCGCCCCCGCCAAAAATGCCCCACATCAACAACGAAACCTTTTTCCTTCCACGTTTTCCGGAACCCGCCTGACCCCTCGGCGATCCCCTCGCAGGCGTGAGTTCAGCTAATCTTCAGTCGGTATCGTCGCCGCACGTACATCACCCCCAGCAACACCGGGCCGACACCACCGACGCCCCCAAGCGCGCGCGAGTCTTACCCCCGCGTGCTTCTTGTTTCTTGTACCTCATTTCACGGTTCGACAACCCTAGCAGCAGCGAGAGCCACACAGTGAACCGATATGTCGCTCCTCACGAAAGAGCAGCGCGACATCTTCGATGAGGCCGTGCGGGCGCACGCCCTCGATCTTCTCAACGGCGGGGAGGAGGGCCTCACCTCCCCGGTCGGATCCCCCAGCAAGCACCACCACCACCACCAGAAGATCAGCAACAGGGAGAAGAAAGGGGAGAACAAGATCTCGGCGAGGATCGACACGGAGGAGCACCCGTGCTTCGCGCTCGACGAGAACGACCCGAACTACGACAGCGCCGAGCAGAACTACGAGCTCCGCCAGACCAGGGTGGCCCCGCGCACGGACGTCATCGTCGCGTACAAGAACGCCATAACCGCCATCATCGAGGAGTACTTCCAGACGCACGACGCCCGGGAAACGCAGAGGGCGCTCGACGAGACGGAGCAGCCACTGTACCAGCACTTCTTCGTGAAGAAGCTCGTGACGATGTCGATGGACAGGGGCGATCGCGAGAAGGAGGCCGCGGCGGTGCTCCTCTCCGCACTCTACCCGCACCACGTGGACCCCGAGCAGCTGCACAGGGGCTTCGAGCGGCTGCTGGAGAGCGTGGACGACCTCGCCATCGACGTGCCCGCCGCCGCGGACGACCTCGCCATGTTCATCGCCCGGGCCACCGTGGACGACATCCTGCCCCCGCGCTTCCTGCACACGAACCTGGAGGGGTTACTCCCGGGGCTACGGGTCGGGGAGAAGGCTGCGGAGACGATCGACCTGGCGCACGGCCACCTCCACGCGCACCACGGCACGGAGCGCATCCTGCGAGCCTGGGGGGACAGCGACCTGACGCCCCTGCAGGCGGCCAAGCACGCCATCCAGGAGTGCCTCACCGAGTACGTCATCTCCGGTGACGTCGGTGAGGCCAGGAGATGCCTCAGGTCGCTGCACATGAACTACTTCCACCACGAGTTTGTGAAGCGAGCGCTCGTGCTGTGCATCGAGGCTCCGGAGGGGCACGAGACCGCCCCGAGGCTCCTCGGTTTGCTCAAGGTGCTCGGCAAGTCCGGCGAGGTGAGCGCCTCGCAGATAAAGATCGGATTCGATCGCATGGACGTCGTGGTCGAGGATCTCGTCCTGGACGTACCCAAGGCAAAGACCAGGCTGGAAGGCTTGAGGCTCATGGCGAAGGAGGAGGCGATTCACCCCATGAGGGATTAAGAGTGAGACTCTTGGTGTTGTACCAACAGACGAGACGGTCGAACGAATGACGATTCATATTTCCCGAACGCTACCGCTAATACGCGCTACGCTAAGTCCGCTCAGTCGTACGGGGTCTCGATCGCCTCGGCGCGGGCCAGCAGCTCCTCGGCTGACAGCTCGCCCCGCCACACGTCCCTGAGCAGCCCCCACCCGTCGCCCTGCCTGTCCCGGTAATCCCAGAACTCCACCACGGCCGCCCACTCGGGCTCCTCCACGCAGTACTCCCTCGCCTGCGCCATGTCCAGTGCAAACACCGACTCGAACAGCCGCTGGATCGCCGCGGCGGAGGTTCGACCGTTGTCCGACCCGTACGTCGACAGCGCCGAGAAGACCAACTCGGCGCACACAACCGCCGCGCACCTCAGGTCCTCCCGCCGCCTGTCCTCGGTCAGGTCCCCGGCGAACCCGAGGTTCATGAGCCGAACCTCCAGCTCATCCGCCTTTTGGTCCGTCAGGGTGCTCATCTGGAACGAGGAGGCGTCGATGGCGTTGTGGGCCACGCCCCTGCGATGGATGGCGTCCACCGCCGCCAACACGCCGGTCATCGCGTTCCTCACGAACCTGTGCCTCGGGCCCAGCCCATTGTCCCTGACTCGTTGTATCGGCGGCCAGAAGCTCGGTTTCTTGACCTCCTGCGTCTTCCCCGGGTACTCCGCCAGCCGCGACAAACCCCCGGGTCCCCACGCCTGGACCGTCCACAAACTCTCCCCGATCCCGGCGACGGCGTCTGACTTGAAGTACGCGACGAGGGGCACCACGGGGAGGGATGCCGGGTCGAAGGGAGTGCCCACGGCCTGGCCGTCCCACGTCTGTTCGATCGTCGAATCGTTCGGGTTGGAGTATAGCTTGGTGTACGCCTCCACCTCGGCGTCGGCCATCGACGCCGCGATCTCGTTGCAGTACTCCTTCATCAGCACGTCGGGGACGCGCGACCCTCGCTCGCCGCCGTCGGGGCCCTCCCATCCCACAACCTTGCCCGCGTACAGCTTCATCTCCGCGACGCCGCCCGCGAGTGGCGAGGCACCGACCACGGAGAACGAGTCGGGCACGGTACCGTCGTCCCCGCCGCGCCACTTGAGCGTCGCCTCGCCAGCCTGCTGCTCCACCGAGTAGGACACGGTGCCGAGCTCTCGTAGCAGCTCGAAATCGTCGCCGGCCGCCCTCTGAAGCGCGCGCGGGGAGACGGTCGCGCGGCGTACCCGGCGAGGGGCGCTCGCGCCGCGACGGTCGAGTCGACGCCCATCGGCGGGCGCGAACTGGGTCGGGATGACCCGAGCAGCGGATCGTACCGCCGACATAGCGACGCGATAGCGGATATGATCTCAGACGGTCAGAGCCACGTGTCGGCTGGTTAGAGAGGCTGAATTATTTTGCTACTTTTACACGCATCGGCCAAGCGCGCGGGTCAACAGTCCCCTTCATCAGACGTGAGTGCTTCTCCGGCTGCGCGCGGACGCGAGGTATTCATCCAACGGCGGCAGGGGTTGTTTTTCGCCCCGCCCCGCCCCGCTCCCGGACCCCCCCACGACCCCCCGAATTATCTTAGATGCCCATCGCCGCTCGGTTGCCTCCGCTACGTCTCTCAGATCGCGGCCTGACATCCCACCCGTCGCTCGCGCCACCGCCGCGAGCTCCTCCACCGTGAGGTGCTTCGCGTAGCATCCCATGATGTCCCCCCTGCACGGCTCGGTGGGCAAACCGAACTCAATCGCCGCGTCGAACCTGGAGACCAGAGCCGGGTCCAGGTCTTGCTTTCTGTTCGTGGCGGCAACTACGACGGTTCGCCCGCGGCTGTCCAGGCCGTCTATGCGCCTGAGCAACACGGAGAGTAGCCGCCGCGTCGCCTCGTGCATCTCACCGCCCCTGGTCTGCGCCAACGCGTCCACCTCGTCCAGGAACACCACGGCACCCTCCAGCCTGTCGCACAATTGAAACACCTGCGCTAATAAACGCTCAGACTCGCCGTAGTACTTGGAAGCGACGGCTTCGAGAGGCACGTAGATGAGCGCGACGCTCGCGTGTGCGGCGATCGCCTTGGCCGCGCTCGTCTTACCGGTACCAGGCGGTCCCTCGAACAGCAAGGCCCTCGGTCGGTTCGTCGCGTCCTTGGCGTCCTTCCTCGTCCCGGCGGCGACGGCGTCGTACACCTCAGGTCTTAACAACGCAAGGAGAAGCGTGTCCTCAATCTCCCTCTTCTGTGCCTCGTATCCCATCAGCGACCCCCACACGGATGAACCCGTGGTGTTATCACCGTCCGTCTCTCCGTGGTCGTTGAGGTACACCCTCGCGCCCATCCCTTCGAGAGCGGTGACCAACTTGTCCACGTCCTCCGACTCGGGTTCCGCGCCCGCACTGGCCGCCCCGCCGCCCGGCACATTCACACGCACCGCGTTCATGCCCGCGCGAAGCCAACCCCCGCTCACCGCGCTGACTATCGCGTTAGCGTCCGTCGGGGTGAGTGACCCGCGCTTGGAGAACTCAACCTCGGACGGGGCTCCGCCTACCTTGGGCGCGACGAAGAGCGCCGACAGCGCAGAGTCGTCCCGGGCGTCGCCGCCGCCGCGCCCGATCCACCCCCGCTTCCCAGTTCCCTTCGGCGTGACCAGGAGCTGGTACGCGACGTCGGAGCAGTGCGCCTGGACGGAGTACTCCCTCTTGGCGTCGTGTCCACTCGCGGCTTCGTGTTGAGCACCCGCGGACTTCATCGGCGTCGCGCACTTCTCCAGCGTCGCGATGGTCTCCACGGCGAGAGGCGCCAGGTCCGCGGCGGGGAAGGGCGCGGGGGCCGGAGCCGTGAACCGCACTACGAGCTGACCGTCACGAAGGAATACCGCGGGCTCGGGAAGCCGCGGAGGACGGGTCTCGCCCGCGCTCTCCCTCCGCATGCGCTCCTCCACCCTGGCCTCCCTCAGCATCCTCCTGGCGGAGACGATGCTGTCGTTCGCCACCTCGTTCGGGCCGCCCCCGGCGTCGCATCTCGCGGCTGACGCGGTTCCCGAGGTGACCACGGATGCGGCGAGGCCGAAGAGCCCGGCGACCGCGCCCAGTGCGACGGGCCCCGCCCCGCCCCATCCGGCCCCTTCGTCAGCCCTCGAGCTCGACGCGACCGCGAGGCCGCGAAGTCCGCTCAGCGAGACGGGCGAGGATGCGGCCGGAGCGACGCGATGACCCCGCCAGCGACGGGATATACCCGCCACGAACCCCCACGCGGCCCTGGTTCGAAGCGTCATGTCGACCGCACTCGTGCCGCGCGCCACGCGAGCTGAACGTCGTGGCGCATTCAGTTACGTAGCCAAAACCTTCCTGATGAGTCTTCCCAGAACTCTCGGGCTCCGACACACCGGGGCGCGCGGAGGAGGCGAGTCGCGATGGATACGTGTCACAAACTCGCCAAGCTCTTCCTCGGGGGCGTTCTCGGAAAGCCCCCGAGCGCCCCGAATGGAGTGAAGGTGGTCGAGAGGTGCGACGGGTTGGAGGTGCGATGGGCTTCAGGCGCGCCGACGTCGAGGTACAACTCCGATGTCTACGTCGTCGAGCTGGCGCCGAGGAGCCCGAAGGTGGTGGAGGCGCTGGGACCGGCGTTTTCGGGGTTCGCGGAGTTCCACCGCGGGCCGGAGAACAAGTTCAGCTTCGATAAGCTCGGCTCCGAGCAGGAGTTCGCCGTCAGGGTGCGCTGCGAGAACGCCGCGGGAGCGTCGGGTTGGGTGGAGGTATCCGCGAGGACGCGACAGGTGCCGACGAAGTGCGGCGGGACGGGACCGGACGGCGTCTACACGTGGGACCAGACCCCGACGGAGGTTGAGGTGACGGTCCCCGCGCCACCGGATACCACCCCAAGGCAGGTATCGGTGACGGTCAAGCCGAGGAGGTTGGAGATCTCGTTCGCCGGGGTTGTCGCCGTGGCGGGCGCGCTCGGCGGCGAGGTGGTCTGCGGCGAGGACGGGGACTTCGAGTGGGAGTTGCGCGAGCGCGAGGACGGCGGGGGTAAGGAGTTGTTCATAACGATGGAGAAGAGGGTGAGGGACGTGGTGAGCTACGATCCGGCGGAGCAGTGGGACTGCCTCGTCGCCGAGGATGGGCACCCGAGGATAGACACCGCGGCGTTGAGGTGGTTCAGGGGTTACGAGTGGCGGCCGCCGCAGGACGCGAGCAACGTCGACGAGGTGAAGCAGGCGATGCCGGACATGCGATTCACGGACGCGGACCAGACCAAGATGTCCGGGCGGGACGGGGAGCTCGACGACTGGGGCGACAAGTGGAACAAGAACAAGCGTTGACGCGACGTTTCGTTCGTACAATGACATTTCTGTCCTAATGTTAAGTTTACGCGCGGGAGCTCCTCCAGACCCCGACGAACATGTTGTCCCACAGAGCCTCGTTCGCGCTCTTGTATCCCATGGCCCTCTTCTTGAATCCCTTGAGGTCCGCCTTCTGCCCGGCGGTCATCGGGAACTCCTTGTCCGACAGGAGGCAGTCCGCGAGGTAGTGCAGCCAGAGCGCGTTCGTCTTGGGGCAGTGGCGCTCCCACGTCCCCTTGGTCGCCTTGCGCATGCGCCTGTAGGTGTCGCTCTGGCAGTGCCCCGCGGGTCCCTCGAATAACTCCGGGTCCGCCTCCAGGTCGCAGAACGCCACGTCCTCCTTCCCGTCGCCCATGTCCAGCCTCGACAGGGTAAAGTCGATGATGTTGACCGCCAAGCCGTTGGTCGGGTAGGTGAGCTCCACGCCGTTGAGCCGCGCCCGCCTCGTCTCGTCCACCCCGCACCTCTGCAGCAGCACGTTACCCCAGTGCAAGTCGCGGTGCTCAAACTTCATAGCCTCCTCCGCGACGGCGAGGGCGACGGTCACCTGCAGCAGCATGGCGGTCGCCTCCGCCGCGTTGTTGAGCTGGATGTGCTCCAGATCCGCGCCTCCGTCGGCGCACGCAAAGACGATGTAGAGCTGGTCCGCGGGGAATCCCTCCGGGTTCTCGTTCTCGGACTCCCTCTCCTTGTCGTACTTCTTCCAGGCGTTGAGAAGGGGCGGGGCGTACGGGCCGCGGCACACGGTGACCGCGGCGGTGTTGATGAAACCCTCCGTGGAGTGCGGCGGGAGCTCGCACTTCACGCCCGTCATAGCCTTGAACTCGGCAGCCTCCGCCGCCTGGTAGTCCGGTCGCAGCCTGGTGAGCCTCTTGGCGATGGCAGCCTCGGCACGAATCTGGCCCGGGCCCATCTGGGGCTCGCCGTTGATGAGCACGTCGCCGCCCATGGGCACAATCTTGAGCACGTTCCCGCCGCACTTGAACGCCTCTCCGTAGGTACCCTCGCCAATCTTGAGAGCCCCAGAGGAGGTGAACCTCGAGATGACCTCCTCCATGGGCAGGACGTCCCTCTCGCTCTGCCCGCACTCCCGGAGCAGCGCCGCCAACGGTGAGACCTCGTCCTCCTCCTGCTTGATCTCCACCTTGACCTCTCCCTCCAAGGGCTCCGCCTTGACAAACTCGGGAAACTGCGACTTTGAGACGGGTTCCGTCTTGATCGCAACCGCCGCGATGGCCTGCGTGATAGCCTCCACGTCGTGCTCCGTCTTGACCCTGACGTGAGCCTTGACTGCAGTCTTGGGAGTGGGCGCGGCCACCGTCTCTTCGTCGTCGGAGTCCAGGAGGACGATCGCTTCCGGCTCGGGCGCGGGCTCAGGCTCCACCACCTCAACCTCGTCGTCGGAATCCTCCGCCTCGGCCTCCTTCTCCGGCGCGGTGACCTCAACCTCGTCATCCTCGGAGTCGATCTCCTCCTCAGTCTCCAGGAACTCCTCCTCGATGACAACCTCGACGTCCTCCTCCTCCTCTTCTTCCTCCTCGAGCGTCGCGTGCATGATATCCGGCACGGACGACTGCCTGCCGACGGACGCGCGCGCGGCGGCGAGCGAGGGTCGGTTGCGGCGGTCCATCGAGCCAGACCCGGACCGGCGCCCGAGGGGCACGAGCGCCGAGGATACCCTGCGCGCCATCGCGAGGGAGGACTTGCGGCGGACCATCGGGTGTACGGACGCGGACGACCTGCGCGGGGGCAGATCCCCGACGGTGTCCTGCGTCGGCACCGCCTCAACCTCAACCTCAACCTCAACCTCGACCTCGTCGTCCTCCGCCGGCGCGTCCTCTTCGCGGAGCGTCGCGAGGGTGGTCGCGGCGCTGGACCTCCTGGTGCTGCGGGCGACGGAAGGTGCCCGCACGGCAGGGACGGGACCATGTTCCTCGTCCTCCTCCTCCTCCTTGTCCTCGTCCTCGTCCGAGGGGGCGATGGACGGGGCCCTGGTGGTGGCGACCTCCACGGTGGCGGCGTCCTCGTCTGCTTCGTCGAGGTTGAACACCGCGGCTTCCTCCTCCGCGGCAGCCTCCACCTCGGGCTCCTCCGGGACGGACGCCGGCACACCCGCGGCCGGTGACGCGGCGTAGCTCATGCCCGCGTCGCTCATCGCCGGGGAGAACGTGGCGGGCATGGCGTTGAGCCACTCGCTGGTGAGCATCCGCTTCGTGCCGGGCGTCGTCGGCGCCGGCCTGTGCGGATCCGCCGGCTCATCCGCGTCGACCCGCTCGGCCGCGACCACCGCATCGATCGCCGCCGCCGACGCCATGAGCTCCTGCGTTTTGTCGCCGTTCTCGAACACGCGGCGCCTGTGCACAGAGGCGACGGACGGCGACGCGGACTCGGACGCGAGGGAGATCTGGTCGACGCGCTCGAAGAACACTCGCTGCTCCGCGAGCTTGACCTTGTGCGCGGCGTCGTCCTTGTCCTTGGCGGCGTCGCGCGCGACCCTCTCCGCGCGGCTGAGGAAGGCCTTCTTGCGCTCCTCCGCCTTCTTGACGGCCGTCCCGGGTCCGCCGCAGTCGCTGTCGGAGCTGTACGGGCCGTCGAACGTCTCGGTCGAGTCCTCCTCCTCCTCCTCCTCATCCGACAACGCATCCTTCCCCTTCACCGCGAGGGTCGCCATGTCGCTCGCCAGCTTATCCGCGTCCGTCTTCTGCTTCGCGGCTATGTTCTTCGCCCTCCTGCGCGAGAACGTGATGACCCCCGCGTTGCCGCCCTTGACCACGCGCCCAGCCTTCGCGGGCGCCGCGGAGAAGAACGGGTCGTGGCGCATGTTGTTGTTGTCGTCTCGGGGCGCGAGCGCCGCCCTGGGAGCGCTCATGGCGAGCGCGGGTGCACGGGACGTCGCGCGGTCGGCGATATCTGTGTCAATCCAAGCGTCGCGATCGTGAAAACGACGCGGACACTCGACGCGTGGAGCGCTGCGCTGCGCAATGCGTGCGTCTCGAGCCCGCCGAACGGGGGTACGTTCCGTTTCGCTCGGTTGAAGAAAAAGCTGTCGCCGTTTCAGTCAAAATGTTTCACGGCACGTGCTAATTGTCTGGGGT
>Ga0209631_10003056_pt1 | contig 19579 bp, 14 predicted proteins | sample COG_08_FD_184752 | JGI IMG/M metagenome (GOLD analysis project Ga0209631, IMG submission 184752) | Pelagic Microbial community sample from North Sea - COGITO 998_met_08 (SPAdes) (version 2) | ecosystem: Environmental > Aquatic > Marine > Neritic zone/Coastal water | place: Helgoland, sampling...
TGTTATTATACAAGGTAAAGCTAGATAATCTTACTGGCCTATCTAATATGGGTGAAGCACAAGAAACATTGGCAAATTTGTTTTTTACTCCGCAAGTATTAGCTTTGGTTGGTGTAATTTTAATTTCAATTTTTGCTCATGCTCGTATGTTAGAACAAACGAAGTCTTCGGTATATATTGATGCATTTCGGCTGATTACAGTTGGTGCTTTAATTTTTACAGCGTTTAATTCAACTCCATATTCAATTTGGCTAACACCATTAACCTTTAGCTTATGTGGTTTAATGTTTTTGTGGTTAATCAAACTGGGAATTCAAAGAACTCTTAAAATTTCGTAGCTCCTTGGTGTTTGTTTTTAAACGAATATTGTAGATATAATTCGTTTGTTCCGGCAGAATAGTTTTTAATGTTGCTGCTTGTAAAGTCATGCGCATAACCTATAACAAAACGATCTCTTTCTAGACCAACCATTAAAACGGCAGCGCCACTGTTTCTATATGAAAACCCTAGCCATACATTTTCACGGTAAAAGAAACGCGCATTTAAGTCAATTTCTGTAGGTGCCGGTCCAACAGTTTTTATTAAGAAAGAGGGTTCAATTTTATAGCCAGGAGCCATTTTTATTATTATGCCTCCCGAACCGTAAATATGATTTACTTGTCTGTTTTGAATAAGGTTTTCTCCAAAACTATATTTAGCTTGTAGTAATTGATTCGCAGAAGCTCCAATAAATAGATTTTTAGTAAAGTAAAAGATACCTGCAGAAGCATCTGGAGTGAATGATTTTTGCTTCACTCCAAGTAAGGTTTCGTCCGAATAGTCATTTACAATAAAAATAGTTGCATCAACAGTAGTCTGGGATAAAATCGCCGAAACTCCAAATGATAATTTTCCGTCTTCATTCGTTTTAAGATGGTATGCGTAGGAGCCTTTCAGTCTCATATTTTTAAAAGCTCCATTTACATCATTGAAAAGTTGGGTCCCAAAAGCCGTTTTTTGTTTCTTACCTAGCCTGCCATTAAAGCTAATAGACTGATTGACAGGAGCTCCTCGCATTCCTGCCCATTGTTGTCTAACAGACAAAGAAATTGGAGCCTCCGAATGTTGGCCTGCAGCAGCAGCGTTTACCATATATTGGTTTAACATATACTGGCTGTTAAACGTTAGTTGCTGTGCAGAAAAATTGCAGCCAACAATTAAAATGGATATGAATAATACAATTTTCATTTATCTAATAATTGCTACAGGTCCAGTATAGGTTTGTTCAGAAATAGTTACGATGTAAAAGTACCCACCAGTTGGCAAATCTTTTCCACTGATCTTGCCATCCCAGTCATTTTGATAAGCAGCGTTTTGATATAACATAGCCCCCCATCGATTATAAATTTCTACATTATTTTCCAAAGTAACATCTAAGCCTTCAATCAACCAAACATCATTTTTGCCATCACTGTTTGGCGAAAAAGCTGTAGGTATAATTAAGCAATTGCTACTTTCTGATGCTATAGCTATTGACTCTTTCTGAATGCAGCCTGCTGCATCTGTTATTTGTACGGAATAATTTCCCTCAAGCAAACTTTCAATAATGAGAGAGGTATCTCCTGTGCTCCAATCAATGGAATAAGGCGGTAAACCTCCAGTTACAGTAATTTCAGCTCCACCATCAGCAGTTGTAATACAACTAGAGTTGGTAACGATTGAAGTTATAAATATTGAGTCCGAAGGAAATATTTCTTCCATGTTCGAAAAAACACACCCGTTCGCATCTGTTACACCCACCGTGTATTGTCCTGCCGGCAAACTCACGGCAACTGAGGTAATTTGATTGTTTTCATCGTCCCATAGATATGCATATGGCGAAGTTCCTCCAGATATTGTGCTAATAATTAAACCATTATTGTTTCCACAAGAAGCTTGGACAACGGATAAATTTCCGGTTAATAATTCTGGTTCATTAACGCTTGCATTTCCAAATGCCATACAACCATTGTTATCGGATACTTGACAAAGATAAGTCCCTACATTTAGTCCTACAGCTGTAGCTGTAGCTTGGTTGGTTCCGTCATCCCATAAGTAGGTGTAAGGAGCAGTTCCTCCACTAACATTTGTAGAAATTTGACCAGAAGGATCATTATAACAAAGCGTATTGCTGCTTACTAGCGAAATACTTGGTCCACCATTATTTCCAATAAAAACAGAATCCACTACAGAGCAAAAGTTTCCATCAGTGACAGTAATATGGTATAGCCCTGCTGGGATATTTGATGCTGAAGAAGATGCTTGATTACTTGCATCATCCCATAAGTACGAAAAATTCCCATCTCCTCCAGTCGCCAAGACAGAAGCACTTCCGTTAGAAGTTCCGCAGCCAGCATTATTGCCAAAAATTAGGGTGTTGATTTGGTCGGGTTGAGAAAGTGTAACTACCTGAAATGTCTCACAACTGTTGGAGTCTTTAATGTATACGCTGTATGAACCTGGTACTATATTTTGAAAGAATCCTAATGTTTCTGGAGAGGTCGTTGCGTAATTTGCACCGCCATCAATACTGTAGGTTAAACCACCTCCGTTAGCCGCAATTACAATTGAACCGTCGTTAGTTCCAAAGCATGTTGGCTGATTAATGTTTATAGTTACAATAGACGGGCCTCCATTTGAAAGGACATTTTCAATGCCTAATGTTTGACACCCATTAGCATCTTCAATAACAACATTATATGCTCCAAGTCCAAGGTCTAAAAAAGAGTTTGAACCTTGAAATGTAACACCCGCATCAATACTATACTGAAGTATTCCTGTTCCTCCAGAGGCATTTATTAGTATACTTCCATCTGTTGCCCCACAGTTCGAATTTGAAACGTTTGCTGTATAATTGATAGCAGGCGTTATCATAAAATTTTCAGATCCATCATCATTTAGTGTATTGCCATCTGTGGTGTCATTTGGCGAGTTGGTTACAGCATTGAAAGTATGCGCCCCAACTGTTGAAGAAAGGTTTGGTAATGTTACATTAATTGTACCTCCAGGTGTTAAACTTCCAGACCAACTATAACTCGAATTAGTTGCTCCATCAATATTATATAGAATGTCTACCGCAGTTAAGGTTGTTGCTCCAAAATTTTCTAAAGTGACCGATGGAGCTATGTTTCCAGGGCAAATGTTTCCTGAAGGATAGTTAATGGAACTTATTCCAGCATCCACTTGACCAAAACCCTGTAGAATAGCTATAAATAAAGAAAAGAGAAGTGTCTGCTTCATAATTGGTAATTGTGAAAATAGGGAATTTTTGAATAGCTTGTATTTTTATTAGAGATATCCTTAAATCACTCATCAGAGGGATTAAATCATTTTCACAAAACACTGTGCATATATTCAATAGTAATTTTATTCCCCCCAGCTCTTTTAAGCTAAATTTGGTTGGAATATTATGCTTAGAAAAATCATCATAGGACTAATTATAGCTGGTTGCACTGCGTCTTTGTTTTTATCTTATTCTTTTTTGAAGGAAGAGGTAAAGCTACATCAAGACCCAATTGTTACAATTCCCAAAAGTGCAGCTATAATAGTAGAGTGTCAAAACATCCGTGAAATCTGGTCACGAATTTCGGAAACCAATTTAGTTTGGAGTGAGGTACTTGCTATTCCTGAAATTCAAAAATTAGACCGGAAGATCAGGTTTGTTGATTCGCTTTTTTCCACTACGCAAGGGTTAATGGAGATTCTTGATGATAAGAAAACGGTATTATCATTTCATTCCAATGGGAATGGCTCAGAATTTTTTATCGCAACTGTTTGCAATGAATCACAGTTTATGCTATTCGATAAATTGGTTAACAAAGAAATTGAGACGGTTGAAACGGGAGAATTACAAGGCGAGAAAATGAAGTCTTTTGCTTCGGAAGATGGATTATATGCGTATGTGTACAAAACCCCATTTATTCTATTCAGTTCTTCAAAAGAGCTGTTAGGAGCAAGTTTAACGCAGATAAAAAACAAGAACTCTATAATGGAATTGAAAACCTTCAATGCTTTGCGTTCGACATCTAGTAATTCTTCTGCATTGCACTGTTATGTTAATTTTGAGGAGTTTGGAAGAATAGCATTTCCATATCTTGAAAAGGAGATTGCAGATAAATGGCAAAAGGGAGAAGTTTTTCCAAATTGGGTCACGTTTGATTTGTCATTGAAATCGGATGCACTTTTGTTTTCGGGAATAAGTACCACGGATTCAAAGAATAAGTTATTAGCTACGGTTTTAGGTCAAGCTCCGCAGCAGTTTTTAATAAAATCAAACCTTCCAAAAGACATTAAAGTATTGAAAAGGATCTCTATATCTGATTCGAGGGAATTTATTACTGAGAATAATTCTGCATATCTGGAAGAAATGGAAGAAAATTGTCAGTGCGACCCAATTGAAACGGTAAGTTCTTGGCTTGGAGGTGAAATTGTGTATTTGGATCATTCGCACTATAGCTCTAAAGCAATAAAATCTTTGTTAATAGAAACGAATGGAGTAGAAAATGTATTGAGCAGATTAACCCTTCTTGGAGTTGGAGATTCAATAGTTGATAACAATCATGGCGTAAATATTTATCCAGTTATTGATAATGAATTATTACGCATATTTGGAGATGAATTTGTTTTGGACGAAGATGTTTTTTTCTGTCAAAAGGATAACTATGTCATTTTTTCTTCTCGCGTAGGAATGAATAAAATTCTGCGACAATGGAGAAAAGAACAAGCGGTTATTCAGCAAACAATATTTTCTTCTTTTTCAGAAAGATTTATGGCAAATTTCTCGTCAAATGACTATTACTGGAAATGCAATAAGTTAGTTGAGTCACTTGAAAATATACTAAAACAGGAGTATTTTCTTAAACTAAACTCATATTCAGATATTTTCAAAAAGATGGGGAGTATTTCTTGGCAAACTGCTCCTTCAGGTAAAGATTATCAATACCATTCAATTGCTCTAAACGCAAACTATGGGGAAGACGGAGGTTCAAATTCCTTATGGAGTTTAAAATTAAAATCTTCGGTAGACCGTACTCCTGAGTTAATGAAGAATCATAGAACAAATACGTTAGAAGTTTTAATCCAGGACGAGGAAAATTCAATTCACTTAATTAGCGCAACTGGAAAAATAAAATGGTCGAAAAAACTAGAAGGACCCATAATGGGTAAAGTGAAACAGATAGATGTTTATAGCAATAATAAATGGCAAATGCTCTTCAATACATCTTCTAAAATTCATTTAGTTGATATTAATGGGAATGAAGTTACGGGTTTCCCAATTGAACTCAACGCACCGGCAACTAATCCAGTTGCGGTAATGGATTATGAAAGAAACAAGCAATATAGATTACTTATGGCATGCTCGGATAGGAAAGTGTACAATTACAATCAAGAAGGAAAAATAATAGAGGGGTGGAACTGCGAATTGACTGAGGACTCGGTTGTTAATGAACTGCAACACTTTATTTCAGAGAATAAAGATTATATTCTATTTACAGATGTTTCAGGTGCTATTTATATGTTAGATAGACGTGGCGGCAAGAGGGCAGAGCTAAGTCAAAAAGTAAATACGAACTTGCATGCATTAATTCAATTTGAAAAAGGTTTTACTTTTACTACTTCTAAATTGACTTACAAAGACAGTAATACAATATGTAAAATTGAATTCAACGATACTAAAACGTGTTTTATGTTAGATAGTGCGCATACGGAGTTTGATCTGTCCATAGTCGATTTAGATGGGAATAATTTATCTGATTATGTTGTGAATTATTTAAATCGAGTTGAAATTTATGGCCCCGATAAAAAGTTGTCTTTTTTTGAAACTTTTGATTTTAATATTAATCATCAATTAAAGGTTGTTGGTGATAACCTAAAGTTTTTACTCGTAGAAAATCAGAATGAGATTTATTTGTATTCCAGTAACTTCACTCCAATTCCAGACTTTCCTGTTTTAGGGAGCATGCATACAGCTATTGGTGATATTAACAAAGACGGTCGGACTAATTTAGTAACGATTTCTTCTTCTAACGAATTGAAGGTTTATTCCATTGAAGGTTTGGAGGTATTGTAATCGTTTTGTAATTACTGTAATAAATTAAAGTCAATCCGTAAATCCTATTCAGTTTGCATATACCTTTGTAGTACATTAATAAACTTCAATGAAGACCTTAGCAGAAATACGAAATGATTTTCCAATCCTTAACGCTAAAGTTAGAGGCAAGGAGCTTGTGTATCTTGACAATGGAGCTACAGCCCAAAAACCAGCTGTGGTTATTGATGCCATTAATACGTATTACAAAGACTATAACAGTAATATTCACCGTGGAGTCCATCATTTAAGTCAAGTTGCGACAACAGCTTATGAAAATGCAAGGGAGAAGTTACGAGGCTTTATAAATTCCTCTAAACTAGAAAAAGTCATTTTCACAAAAGGAACAACAGAAAGCATCAATATAGTGGCATCGTGTTTTGGTCGAAAGTCTTTAAATAAAGGAGATGAAGTTATTATATCTGCCATGGAACACCACAGTAATATTGTCCCTTGGCAAATGATTTGTGATGAACGTGAAGCTGTTTTAAAGGTGATTCCAATAAATAATAACGGAGAGTTATTGATGGATGAGTATAAAAAACTGCTTTCTGATAAAACGAAATTAGTTGCTGTAATACATATCTCAAACACATTAGGAACAATTAACCCGGTTAAAGAGATAATTGATTTAGCACATCAAAAGGGTGCTTTAGTTTTATTAGATGGAGCGCAAGCTGTTCCCCACATTAAAGTTGATGTGCAAGATTTAGGTTGTGATTTTTATGCTTTTTCTGGTCACAAAATATTTGGCCCAACAGGTGTTGGGGTTTTATATGGAAAATCAGAATATTTAAATGATATGCCACCTTATCAAGGAGGTGGAGATATGATTAAAGAAGTTACATTCGAGAAAACTACATATAATTGTTTGCCCCATAAGTTTGAAGCAGGAACACCGAATATTGTGGGAGGAATTGGGTTAGGTGTTGCTGTAGATTATATGCAAGAGGTGGGGATTGATTTAATTCACAAGAGAGAAGAAGAGTTGTTGGCTTATGCAACTGAAAAAATAGTAAAGGTAGAGGGTGTTAGGATAATAGGAGAAGCGGAACGCAAAGCGAGTGTCTTATCATTTGTGATAGACGGGTTGCATCCATTTGATATAGGAACTTTATTAGATCAATTGGGGATTGCTGTAAGAACAGGACATCATTGTACTCAGCCACTTATGAGCTTTTTTGAAATTCCAGGAACGATTAGGGCATCATTTGCATTTTACAATACAAAAGAAGAGGTTGATAAGTTAATCAGTGGTTTGGAAAGGGCTTTGTCTATGCTCAGATAGCTGTTTATTTTCAACTGATATTTTATTATTTGGATATTCACGGGTTAATTTTATAAACAGGACAATATCTATCATTGTGTGCGCAATTATAGAAGAGCTTAGTCCATAAAGTTGATGCAAATACCCAATAACTGCTATAGCTAAGGTAATATAAACACCATAGAGACTAATTCTCCAGTCGAGTGGGTTTAGGTAGCCGTGAATAGCTACAAACCCTACTGCAGTAAACCAAATGCCAAAATACGATTGTAATATACCTCTGAATAATATTTCTTCACCAACACCTGCGCAAACACTAACCATGATAATAGTTCCAATATTCATCCTCAACGATCCGATAACATCTTGGTATTTGTACCGAACAGGTTGAAGAATTCTGAGCTTAATAATTTGCCAGGCTATTAGACCTGAAAGAATCCCTAGAAACATACCTATTATTAGTTCATATAGAATTCCTTGCTTAGAAATGAAAATGTCCCAAAATGATTCTGATGAAAAAAAGTAATTTATTACAAATGCTACTAGTGGAAATCCAATAATTGTAAATAAACCTAAGACTATTATTTTTCTATTTCCCATTTAGAGATGTGGTTGGGCATAAAAAAAGCGACCTGTAAAGTCGCTCGAATAAAGGTAAATGGGCCTTAACCTTTGTCAGAATTCTCTTTATCGTGATCTTCATCGTTGTCTGTGTCAGTAATGTTGCCATCAGAATCATGATCTTCGTCATTATCTGTGTCAGTGATGCCACCCTCAGCGTCTATTATGTCAATATTACCTACCCCATTTTTTAATGGTAAGCTATTCTCATTAATACTTTCTTTGTCCGCATCATTCGCGCGCTCTAAAGGCGCAAGTTTATTACAACTACTTGCGAAAACAAGTAAAAAAGCAATTAATAATATGTTGAAACGGCTCTTCATAATACTTCTATCTAATCAAAAATACAAAATATAGTTTAATAATACAAGAATAAATACGCTAAATGCTTGAAAATGTTGCAGTAATAGCTATTTATTATTATCTATTGTAATAACAACGCGTGTTCTATAAGATTTATTACGCTTGTCATTTATTTGGAATGGACCGACTATTTTGATGGTTTTGCTCGTAATTTCCTTAAGTATTTCCAGTCTTCCGGCAGTGATTTCCATACCCTTAGGAATGTGAGAATGCTCATTTTTTTGCGCTAAACTATTATCAATTCCAATTCCATTATCCTCAATTATGAATGTGATTTTATTAGGTTGGCTGCGTTTAATGTCAATGTTAATTTTACCGGGTTTCTCCATCGGAAGAATCCCATGCCAAATACTATTTTCAACAAATGGTTGCAAAAACATGGGAGGAATTAAAACAGATTCTATATCAATGTCTTGTCCAATGTTGATTTTGTATTCAAATTTATTTTGGAATCGCATATGCTCCAAAGTGATATACAATTCAAGCCTTTCTAATTCGTCTGTTAAGGGAACTAGGCTTTTACCGGAGCTGGAACTGTCTAAGTTTTTCCGAATAAGTTTAGCGAAGCTTGTTAAATATTTATTTGCAGATAATTTATCCTGTGTATTAATATAATATTGAATGGAATTTAAAGCGTTAAAGATAAAATGTCTATTCATACTAGCATTTAAACTTTGTTGTTCGAGAGCTAATAACTTTGATTTATATACCAATTTCTCCGTTATTCTTTTTTGCTTACTAATATTTGCTCTCCATTTCCATACGCCATAAAAGATGCTGACAAGGGCGATTCCAGCGATTAAAAAGAACCACCATGATAAATAATATGGCTTGTTAATTATAAATGAAAATTGAGCAGGTTCGCTCCAATTTTTACCATCAATTGATGCGATAACTTCAAAAGTATAATCACCATAAGGTAAGTTTGCGTAGGTGAAAGATTGTTGGGTAATATCGGGCGACCAGTCTTTGTCGAATCCATTTAGCTTAAACTTATATCGCAGTTCCTCAGGTCTGGAAATGCTTATCGCTTTATAAAAAAAGGTGAAGTAATTTTTTTTGTGACCTAATTCTAAATTATTAGGGAGTAAACTAAAAGTATCAATGTCATTAGTAATTGCACTCCAATCGGTAGGTTTTAAAAACAATTGAACATCTTCTATTCTAATTTTAGGAATAGGGCTAATTTCTTGCGAATGGATTTCTTTTCGAACATATCTTAAAAGACCTTTCCCTGTGCCCATCCATACATAACCATCTGAATCCTGAAACCCGGCATTTAAATTTGTTTCAGGGCTTTTTAAACCGTCAGATGTAGTGTAATGAAATATTCCTTTAATTCCTTTAAAACGATAGATAGAAAGATCGATTTCAAAAACTCCGAAATTGGTCCCTATCCATAAGTACTGATTGTCTTCTAGGGTAATGAAGTTAATGTAATTAGCACTAAAAGAACTATGCAGTTTTATGTTTTGAACAGACTTACCGTCAAAATAAAACAATCCATTTCCAGTTCCGATGAAAATTCCATTTTTCCATTTTTTTAAGCAATAAACAATGTTTCCATCTAAAGCCTCATTATTTTTCCACTGGGAGAATCCTTTTTCATTTGAAGTAAAAACCCCATTGGAAGTGCCCAGCCAAATCGTGTTTTTATATTCTGCAATTGCTCGAATGTTTTTAGTTTCTAAACCAGAAGAATTTGTATAAGTTGTTGTGTCGCTATTAACTATTTTAGTTACCCCTTTTGCGGTTCCAATCCAAATATGGTTTTTAGAATCTTCAAATAAAGAAGTAATTTTATTCGAAGGTAACCATTCGGTATTATAGAATACTTTGAATTTACCTTGATTTTGTTTGATTAATCCACCGGATGATCCAAACCATAGTTGGTTTTTAGAATCTAACATGCTAGACCAAATGGTGTTGTTGGTTAAGTTTGAATTCAAAGCGTGAAAATTGGTGAATACATGGTCCTTGTACTTTGTAATCCCATCTCCATAAGTAGAAAACCAGTATGTTTTATCATTGTCTTGAACAATAGACATAACACTTGCTAACCCATTTTTTTCACCAAAGTTTACAAATTCATTACCTGAAAATCGAAATGCCCCAGAACCATCCGTCCCCAGCCAAATGTTTCCCTCATTGTCTTGGGATACAACTTTTATGTTTTCATTCTCGAGTCCATTTTCATTGTTGAAAATTGTCGGTATTCCGTCTTCTAAAACCGTTAATCCGGTTTTACTACTTAGCCAGATATTGTCATTTTTGTCAATGAAGAGTGAGCGAACCAAATCGTTGTCGATACCAAATAAATGATTGTAATTTTTAAAGGATTCTAGATTATATTCATAAACACCATCATTATAGGTTGTTATCCATAAATGACTTTTAGAATCTTCTCCAATGTCACTAATGTTGTTTGTTGAATTTGGAATCTTTACAGTTGTCCATTTATTGTTTAAATAATAACCTAAATAACCTTTAGACGCCATCCATAATTTGCGCTTAGAGTCAATAAACAAACTCCTAATGTTAAGATGTTCTGAGGGAATATGCAAAGTATAGTCTTTTAAGTCCGGGACATTGTCTGTCAGTTTTATTTGAAGAACCCCTTTATCCTTCACCCCGAGCCATAAAAACTGTGAGTCGATTACAATGGTTGTAATGTTATTGTTTTCTGTTAATTCACCTAGATGGTAGGTTTGAACTTGCTTCTCTTTAATTCTTGTAATCCCATGTTGAGTTGCAATCCAAATAAAACCGTTTTTTGATATTATTTTGGAAACAAGGTTGTCATTAAGGCCATTTTCGGTAGAATAGTTTGTAAAATGTTTCCCATCAAAACGACTTGCACCGCCTGCTGTTCCAAACCATACGTTTCCTCGGTCATCAGAGCAAATATCAAATACTTGCGTTTGTGAAAGCCCATCTTCAACAGAAAAAGGAATGAAACTATATTGTTGCCCAATTCCAGGTTTGATCACCAATAAGATGATGACAATAAAAGCTAAATATGGAAATTTGTTGCTCCGCAAGGGAAATATAATTAATAACTAGAATAGTAATTATCTTATTGCTAATACAAAACTAAGGTAATATTATCACCAAGATTAAGACGATATAATACTAAAAAGTATTTATACGAGACAAGAAATTAGCCATCTTACGTCTTGCTATGGGTACGTTAATTCCGTTTGTAAGTATTGCCATGTTTCCTTCAGATCGCGAGAACTCCTTTAGATGATGTTCTACATTTATTATATGAGACTTGTGTGTTCTGAAAAAGACTTCTTGATTTAAGTTTTCTTCGTATACCTTAATGTTTTTACTGCTTAAGTGGCGACTACCATCAATTAAATAGATCATTGTATAGTTGTCGCTAGCCTCCAAATGTATTATGTCAGTATTTCTGATTATTACATAACCATTTCTGGTAGGGATACTTATTCGGTCATTTTTCCCTTCCATTGCTTCATCTACCAATTCAGATAATTCAGCAGGTGTCCTCTGCTCATTGCTTCCGTGCACTTTCATAACCTTCTGCACGGCTTTTTGCAAGTCGTCGATGCTAATTGGTTTCTCTAGATAGTCAATCGCATTTTCTTTAAATGCTTTCAAAGCATATTCATTGTATGCGGTTGTAAACACTACCGAAAATTCTCTATTCTCATATGATTTCAATAAGGAGAACCCATCTTCTTTTGGCATTGCAATATCTAAAAACACCACGTCTGGCTTTTCTTTTTCAATTATTATTCGTGCTTCTGCAGCTGAATCAACCAGTCCGACAATTTTTAATTCTGGGCAAAATTCATTAATTAAAATTTTTAGGTTGTTTCTTGCGTTGAATTCATCATCAACAATTAGCGCTTTTAAAGTCATAAGGATTGGTATTAGGTGTGTGGGTTATTTCCGACCACGATACCAAACTTAACGAAAGGTTTAACAATATGTTCCGCCATTTAGTGAACTGTATATCTTACTGATTAACCTGCTGTATTCGTTGATTAAACAGTAATACTAGGAATTAAATATTCTTAATTCTTTCAATAAAACCATTGACTTTTGAGCGGCTAATTGAAATCGCATCACCATTATTCATGATAGCAAAATTTCCATCTTGATTAGAATATTCAGAAAGAAAATCCAGGTTAATGATATCGGATTTATGAACTCTAAAGAATTTGGAGGTATCTAAAAGGGTTTCATAAATTTTTAAAGTTCTTGTATCGAGGTATGTGCTTTCGTCAGTGAAAAAAAGCTTCGAACAATTTCCTTCTGCATGCAACCGGACTATTGTACTGTCTTCAATTATTTTAATTCCTTTAGAATGGTTGATGGTAATCTTTGAAGATTTTGAATCAGAAAGATTGGCGGTTAATTGTTCCAATCTTTTATAATAATCAGCATATTTTTCGGAACTATCTTCAATGGCAGTTTTGTTTGTCTTAATTTTTTCTACCGCGCTAACCAATTCTTCAATGTCCAAGGGTTTGAGCAAATAGTGAATAGCATTTGCATTAAATGCCTTAATTGCATAATCTTTAAACGCGGTCACAAATATTACTTGAAATGTTTTATTTGGTATTGCATCCAGCAATTCAAACCCTTCAGCACCAGAGGGCATTCTAATGTCCAAGAAAATAACATCTGGATTTGTTTTTTTTATGACTTCAATAGCTTCTATCTTTCCGCAAGCTTCTCCAACCACTTCTAAATCTTTACAAAATTCAGTAATGAGCAATTTCAAATTCTCTCTTGCATGTGACTCATCGTCAATTACTAACGCTTTTATTTTGTGTAAGGATTTAGTCATTAAGTCGTGAAGGTAATTAATCTCACCGTAAAATTGAAATTACTGACCACCTGATAATTAATTCAGCCTAATAAACAAAAAAAGCCTTAGCAGGCCTCTCTTTATTAGTATATTAGCATCTATAAGATTGCAAGAGTTGATTTTAAGGTTACACTCAATACAATAATTATGAAAAGAATTTTTACGTTACTTCTGATACTTCCTATTTTAACTTTAGCACAATCACCAATCTACGATAGCCTAGATATTAATAATATAAATGCAAGATTTTACTCTGCTGGGATGCTATTTACCGATACTACATCATATGGGGCGAAGTATGAGTACCCTAAAGGAACGGGTCATTCTACAATATATTCAGCTGGATTATGGTTGGGTGGGATGGATATTAACGGCCAATTACATTTAGCTGGGCAAATGTTTGGCGTAGGGAAGGACTATTACCCTGGACCAGTTAGCACCCCCTCTTTTTATAGTACATCACATGTAGAATATAATTATGTATGGAAAGTGACAAAAGCAGAAATTGATGAATTTATTTTATGGTATGATTGTGGGCAAACTCCTGGATGCACCCAGAACAGTTCTTATGTTATTCCAGATGTAATCATTAATTGGCCTGGAACCGGTGAAAACTGGAATGGGCAGAGTCAATATATTGCTCCATTTATTGATGTTAATCAAAATGGTATTTACAATCCTTTAGATGGTGATTATCCTTGTATTAAGGGAGATATGGCTTTGTTTACCGTGTTTAATGATGATGGGGTCCATGCTGAAACAGGTGGGGATAGATTGGGAATGGAAATTAGAGCACTACATTATGGGTACAATAGCAGTGATTCAGCTTTGGCCAATACTATTTTTTCGGAGTACACTATTATTAATTATACTACTACAATCTACTCTGACTTTTATATAGGTATTTGGGAGGACATGGATATTGGTTGTTCAGAAGATGATTATGTGGGATGCGATGTTGAAAGGAATTTGGCATACACGTTTAATGCTGATTCAGTTGATAATGATGGTTGTAACGGAGCGGCTGCTTATCTTAATAATCCCCCTGCACAAGGCCTGGTTATTTTGAGAGGTCCGTCGCAAGACAATGATGGTGTTGCAAATCAAATAGGAATTGGGCAAAGCGAGGTAATAAATGGATGTGGGTATGGAGATAATATCTCTGATAATGAAAGATTAGGAATGGGCGTGTTTGCCTATTTTGATAGACTACTAGCAGGAACTATTTTTGGAGCTCCAATTTTGCCATCTGATTTTTATAACTATATGCAAGGAATATGGATGGATGGCACTCATTTTACTTATGGAGGAGACGGCCACGGTGGTGTGATTGATGCAAATTACATGTATCCGGATGCTTCTGATGCTAATTATTATTTCGGAACTAATGGAACATCAGTAAGTCCTTGGTCCGAGTTAGGAGAAGTAAATGTTAAAGGAGATAGAAGATTGCTGGCATCAATGGGAACATTTACATTTGCCCCTTTTGAAGTCAAACAATTTACAATAGCACATATTTCGGCATTAGATTATGTTGATAGTTCGATTACCGCTAGCTTGGATTTGCTCAAATCTTATACTGATGATATTCATGACTTTTATGCTTGCGATACAATGGGGATGTATGGGATGTGTGATGGTCAAATAGTATCGGTCAATAATCCTAATTCTGGAGAAATTAATGATGTTTTGCTATACCCAAATCCAACCAGCAATAAATTAAACTTCAAGTCAGATTCGCAAATTGAAATGATTAAAGTTTACAATTTATTAGGGGAAGTTATGCTATTTAAAGAAGGTAAAGGGATGCCACAAATCGATGTTTCTGGATTATCTAAAGGTGTTTATTTAATTGAATTTCAATTTAAAAGTGCCGAGAAGACCTTAAAAAGTATAGTTAAGGAGTAGTGCTGTTCAATTGAAATTTCAGAATTTAGATGATAACTTCTATTTTGTCAAAGTCGAAAGTAATGGGAATAGTTACCCAGCAAAAAGAGTTATTAAAATCGATTAAATAGAAATAAAATCTTCTATTGCTTTTATACTAGTTTCTTGCTTTTCAATAAATCCCATGTGGCCAGAAAGGGTCAAAGTAGTAAGGTTTGCATGCGTAATTTCAACTTGTTCTTTAATAGTGGAAAAAGGAATTGTGTTGTCATATTCTCCCGCAATATAATGCAGTGGAAACTTTTGTTCGGACAACCAGCTAACATGATTATCTCTAATTCTCATCCCTCTAAGGCTTCCTTGAGCTCCTCTGATCGGTGTGTTTTTAGCCATCTCTGTTAGTTCCTTAACTTCTTTTGAGAATACAGTTAGATTAGGTTTGTAAAAAAGATTTTTTATTGCTTCATCAATATATATGGAGGGATTCATGTCAAATACGCGTACAGCTTTTAATCGATCAGCTTGTTTTTGTTTGGTATCTCCGTAAGCCGAACAGTTAAATAAAGTAAGGCTTTTGATTGTTTTTGGGTAAAGTTTAGCAAAGGCTAATCCTATATACCCACCCATAGAGTGTCCAACGACATGTACGTTTAAAACATCTTCTGTTTTAAGAATTTGTTTAATGAGTTTTGCAGAAAATTCCATAGTCATTTCTTCTTCAATAATTGAAGTGTTTCCATGTCCAGGTAGGTCTATGGTTATCACCTGATAGTTTCGCTTAAAATAATTTACGAAGGGTGTCCAAACCTTTTTATTGCCAAGGAAACCGTGCAAAAACACGATTGTATCTCCTTTTCCAATAGATGAATAAGAAACGTTTCCGAAATCTGTTTTGTGGGTTTTTTGCATTTAAAAAATAAGAATGGTGAAGGTAATGGTTTTCTTTAAAACGTAAAAAGTTTACGTTTCTTCTTCTTACATTTGATTCATGGCTAAAGTAAAAGTTAAAACAACCTATTTCTGTCAAACCTGCGGAGCTCAATCTCCCAAGTGGGTTGGAAAATGTTCTTCCTGTAATGAATGGAATACCTATGTGGAGGAAGTTGTTCAAAAACAGCAAGGAGCTGAAAAAATATTTTCTGTTGGGAACCAGAAAAAAGTTAGGCCACATCGGATCGATGAAATAAAACCTTTGGATAACCAGCGTCACAAGCTTGCAGGAAATGAATTTAACCGTGTTTTAGGAGGAGGTTTGGTCGCAGGTTCTGTAACATTGATAGGTGGTGAGCCAGGAATAGGAAAGTCAACATTATTATTAAAGACTGCATTAAAAAGTGGTATAAAAACCCTATACGTTTCTGGAGAAGAAAGTGAAGAGCAAATAAAATTAAGTGCTGAACGAATAGGAGGTGAAATGACGAATTGTTATTTGCTAACTGAAACGAATACACAAAATATCTTACACCATTGCAAAGAACTACAACCAAATTTTGTAATAATCGACTCCATACAAACCTTGCATACCTCGGTAATAGAGTCTTCTCCTGGGAGTATTTCTCAAATTAGAGAATGTACTTCAGAATTATTAAAGTATGCCAAAACAATTGGGGTGCCCATTGTTTTAATAGGTCATATAACAAAAGATGGTGCTATTGCAGGACCAAAGATTTTGGAGCATATGGTTGACACCGTTTTGCAATTTGAAGGGGATCGCAATCATGTTTATAGAATATTAAGAAGTGTAAAAAATAGGTTTGGTAGTACCAACGAACTAGGAATTTATGAAATGGATGCTGCTGGATTGCAGGAAGTTGAAAATCCAAGTAAAGTTTTAATAAGTGATACGGATGAAAGCTTAAGCGGTGTGGCAATTGCATCTACAATGGATGGAGCACGACCTATGTTAATTGAGGTACAAGCATTAGCAAGTACAGCAGCTTACGGCACACCGCAGCGTACAGCAACTGGTTTTGACTTAAGAAGATTAAACATGTTGTTAGCTGTTCTAGAGAAACGCTGTGGGTTCCGAATAGCTCAAAAAGATGTCTTTATAAATATTGCTGGTGGAATTAAAGTAGATGACCCATCAATTGACATGGCAGTGGTTTGTTCAATCTTATCATCGAATGTAGATATTGCAATAGCACCAAATACATGTTTTGCTGCTGAGGTTGGTCTGTCAGGAGAAATAAGACCAGTTCCTAGAGTTGATCAACGAATTTCAGAGGCTGAAAAAATGGGGTTTGAAAGAATTTATATTTCCAAGTATAATAAAGGAATTTCGGTATCTAACTATGATATTCAAGTCATTCAAGTTGGGAAAATTGGGGAAGTTTTGAAGAGTCTTTTTGGATAAAAAGATTATTGTTTTTTTTTGTCACTTTCAGATTTTATCTAGGTTCAATGAAAACAGGTTCCTTAAAAATATGCTTTTATTTGGTGGAATGACACTATTAATGGAATGGTTAAACAGGAGAAAGTTGTTCTTCAATAAGTTCAAACAACAATCTTATCATAAAAGGTCGAATTTTTATTTCGGCCTTTTTTGTTTTGATACTGAGATACCTTATCCTTGCTAAATAAATCTATAATAAATGCAAAAACTTAGTTTATTTATTGTTCTATTTTTTCCTTGTTTAATGTTTGGTCAAGGAGGTACTATAAATAATGACATTTCTAGTGAATCCGATTCAGAAATATACCGTTGGGAAATAGGAATCAATGGAGGAGTTAACATAACTAATGTTTCAGGGTTAATACCTGACTCAACTGGTGCTACTGTAAATAATAACTTTGGACGATTGTATGGAGTAACTGTAGTTTACCATCTGAATAAGGTTTTTGCTTTTAAAACAGATTTTGATATTGAAGAAAAAGGTTGGACAGTTTCCAATTTTGGTTTGGTTGAAAACCCATTGACAGGGATAAGCAGCGTGGAGGATGTTACACAAAATTTAAATTATTTTGATATTCCTGCATTCTTGCATATCGGGTTTGGAAATAAGTTTAAGTTTGACCTAAATTTTGGGCCTTACATAGCTTTTTTAATGGATAATAGAACTTTTATTACTGATGGTAGTGGCACTGAAATTCCAGTTGACATTCCAGATTTTTCAGGATATAGTGCAACGGATTATGGGTTAACGTATGGTGCTGGAATTGATTTAGCATTGGGTAAAAGATTTTCTTTTGGGTTTGACCTCTTATATGAGCATGGATTAAAAGATATCACGGAAGATGGACTCAGAAACACTTCAATTGATTTTGATTTTGGAATTAACTTTCTGTTTGGACAAAAGAAATAATTCATTATTTGATTAAGAGATGAAAATCACAATAAATTATCTGTACTTCAATTGAAATATTGGGATAAAAAAATGCCCGATTCATTTGAATCGAGCATTTTTAAGTTCAAGTATAATATTACAATTACCCTGCTAGAATAATTACTTTGTTGTTAAGCACTTCAATAACCCCGCCATTGACATTAAAAGATTTTTCACCTTCTGAAGTTGTTAATTTTATTTCACCTTCTTTTAAAGAAGAAATAAGCGGTGCATGATTGTCCAATATTCCTAATGAACCATCACTTCCAGGAGCGACTATAGAAGAAGCTTCTCCAGTAAATAAATTTTCGTCAGGTGTTATAATGTCAACGTTCATAATAGAATGAATTTTGCGTTAATTAAGCTTCAGCTGTCATCTTCTTTCCAGCTTCGATCGCTTCTTCGATTGTTCCTTTCAAGTTAAAAGCAGCTTCTGGATACTGATCTACCTCACCGTTAAGAATCATGTTAAATCCTTTAATTGTGTCTTCAATAGGAACTAACACCCCTTTCAAACCAGTAAATTGCTCAGCAACATGGAAAGGTTGAGATAAGAAACGCTGAATACGTCTTGCTCTGTGCACAGCTAACTTATCTTCTTCAGAAAGTTCATCCATACCGAGAATTGCAATAATGTCTTGTAGTTCTTTATAGCGCTGTAGTATTTCTTTTACTTTTTGAGCAGTATCGTAATGTTCATCTCCTAAAATAGCAGGAGTTAAGATTCTAGAAGTAGAATCCAAAGGATCTACCGCTGGATAAATTCCTAGCTCAGCAATTTTACGAGAAAGTACAGTTGTTGCATCTAAGTGAGCAAATGTAGTTGCAGGTGCAGGATCCGTTAAATCATCTGCAGGCACATAAACAGCTTGCACAGATGTAATAGAGCCTCTTTTAGTAGATGTAATACGCTCTTGCATTGCTCCCATTTCAGAGGCTAATGTTGGTTGGTAACCAACTGCAGAAGGCATACGACCTAATAGAGCGGAAACCTCTGAACCAGCTTGTGTAAATCTAAAGATATTGTCAATAAAAAATAGGATATCATTTCCTTGACCATCACCATCACCATCACGGAAATACTCAGCCATGGTAAGACCCGATAATGCAACACGAGCACGTGCTCCTGGAGGTTCATTCATTTGTCCAAAAACCAATGTAGCTTG
>Ga0209631_10003060_pt1 | contig 19569 bp, 20 predicted proteins | sample COG_08_FD_184752 | JGI IMG/M metagenome (GOLD analysis project Ga0209631, IMG submission 184752) | Pelagic Microbial community sample from North Sea - COGITO 998_met_08 (SPAdes) (version 2) | ecosystem: Environmental > Aquatic > Marine > Neritic zone/Coastal water | place: Helgoland, sampling...
ATAGCTAATTTAAATATAAAATTAAGTAAAAAAGAAAAAGATAGTATTAAATATCTTAATAAACAATCTAAAAAATTAAGAAATTTACATAGAGAAAATAATGATTTTATGAATATGTCATTAAAAGAAGTTATTAAAGAATGGTCCAATACGATGCTATTAATTTTTACTGAATTAGTTAATTTTATTGCTGGAATAAATAAATATTCAGGTTATTTTGACGATATTGATGAAACAGGACAATGGTTTAAAGGTGTATATAGAATTTTTCATGAAATAATTATAATTTTAACAAAAGAAAAGAGAATATTATATTTAGGTATTACTTTAATTCTTATTTCATTTGCATTATATCTTATACAAATAACTTCTTAATTTATATTAAATGATTAATGAAATAAAATATTCATTTAGTAAATTGGATTATTTATATTTTTTATTCATAACAATTTTTATATTTTCTTATCTAAATAATAATCAATTAATTAATTTTAATAATGTCATACCTTTTATATTTACATCTGCAATAATATACATATTAATTAATTTTAAAATTAAAGAATCATTTAATAAAATGAATCATCAACATAAAAATTTATCTTCTATAAATATTAGTAAATATAAATATATTAGCAATGATCCATTTATTGTAAATTGTTTAAATAAATTAAAAAATTTAAATACTTTTAATAGAATAAAATTCAATGATTTTTTAAAAAATTTAAATAAATTTTTTATACATTATTATATTTCTAAAAATAGACATTTAGTTCCTAATGAAAATTATGAAAAAGCCTATGAGTATGCTAAACAAGTTCTTAATATTCTATCTTCGTTTTCAGTAGATTTAAATAATTACAATTTTTTAGAAAAAAACAGAGAATTAAATAACGATATTGTATTAGAAAATATAAATTTACCAAAATGTTTAGAAAAAATTAAAACTAGATTATCAGTTTATTTAAGTGAGATGATATTTAAAATAAATAAAGAATGGAATAAAGGAAATATAAATATTTATTCTAAACCCATATATCCGGATGATCCTGAACCTAATTCATTAAAAAGTAGTCAATTTTCTAATATTTACAATATTTATTAAATTATTTTTTATTTTACAGTATTGAAAATAAAATATAAAATAATTATATATATAATGTCAAGTAAATTAACAAATAATGTTGATCCAAAAAGCGTAGCTACATTTATAGAAAATAATTACGGATCTATTTATAAAACAACTGGAGGAGGTAAAAAACAATTAGGTGGCTTAAGAGTTACTAATTTTTTAAAAAAAATATTAGGAAATAGAGTATTAGACTTATATTTAAAATACTCTGGATTAAAATTAATGACAACAGCTACATTAGTTCCATTTGCATTAATATTGGGTAAAGATTATTTTGAATCATTTGTTAAATTTCAACAAAAAGGTGGGAGAAAATTATTACCAAAAAACTTACCAATATTAGATGATCCATTAGTGGGAAACTATCTTAAATTAATGGGAATCTCTGTAATAAAGTTAAAAGCTAGCACTTTACTTCCATTAGGAATATTAATGGTAATCTATGATTTACATAATAAGAATAAAAAAGGTGGTAGAATGGTTTTACCAATGGATTACTTTAATCCTAAAGGATCATCAAATTGTAGTAAAACTAAAAGAGGAGGATCTAGAACCGTATTTGGAGCAGATGTCCCAATGACTAGTTTTCAAAAAATAGATAATTTATTAAATGCACAAACATTAAATGAACCAATATTACATATTCCTAGAAGATTTCCTGAATTCAATAATCAATTACAAACAACAGATAATAATCCAGCTCCCCCTAAACCATCTATTGTATATTCATCACACTTTAAAATCAAACCAAGATCAACTTTTGTTGATGGATTTCCAGTAGAAGGTGTAAAAGACACAGTAGCCACTTCAGTATATGCAGGTGATTTAGGAGATGCTAATGTCGGTGTAGCTGAAATTGTTCCAACTATGGCAGGTGGAAGTAATCTAGAACCAAATGAATTATTAAAGGAAAGATTTGATAGTTTTTTAAAAACAATAACTGGTGGGGGGAAAAAAGTAGGATATAGAAAAAGTTCAAATAAAAAAAAAGGAAGATCTAGAAAAAAAAGTTCAAATAAAAAAAAAGGAGGATCTAGAAAAAAAAGTTCAAATAAAAAAAAAGGAGGATCTAGAAAAAAAGGAAAAAAATAAATTTTTAATCTAAAGATTTTTTTAAAAATAATTAATAAATGATATTTGTTAATATTATTTATTTATTTATTATTAATAATTTAAATAGTTTTTTATCAATCTCATATACTAAGGTTTTTATTAAAGATATTTTTTTTCTATTATTTACTACTACATTACCATATTTTTTATTTGAATATATTTCTAAATTATCTACTAATTTTTTAGTTAATAAAATTTGTTATAACTTATATTTTTATTTATATTTTTTACCATCAAATATTTTAGTTTATATTTTCCATATAAATAAATTAGATAAATTACTACAAATAAAAAATAATAAAAAAAATAATCCCAATAACACTTATTTAGTAATATTTAACATATTACTATATTTTTGTCTTTTTATTGTTAGTAATTTAAGTAATTATGTAAAATTTTTATATTATATTTTAGATTCATTTAGTTATAGTATTTATTTTTCAGATATTAGTTATCAATATATAAACTGTAAAGAATTAGAATATAATAACAAAATTGATTTTTATAATAATAATAAATTATTATTTATTTTTTTAGGTATATTTATTAGTTTTATTATTTCAAATAGTAATCCTAAATTTTATTTATTAACTAGTTATATAACTATATCATTTATTCAAAATATTTTAATTGATTTAAAATATTATAAAAATAATTACAAAAAGGAATTTGGTAATGCAATAATAAATATTTTTTTTTTATTTGAATATTTTATTAACTATTTATTGTTTATTATTATTAATGTTATTTTGACTATTTTGATGGTAAGAGAACCTATTACTATCTGGATTTAAATCTTTATCTTTTTGCATAAAATCTCCATAATGTCTGGAACTATATAATTTATCTGATTTCATATAATCTATTGTATTTTTATTATTAATAAAGTTTCCAATACGAGGTGCGTTTTTAACTTCGGTTTCTGTAAAATCTACAAAACCTAATTTTGCCTGTTTATGTTTATTTAAATAACCATTTTGTTTATTATGGTTAAGTCTATCATCAAATAATCTTTGATTTCTATTATCTTTTTTATCACTTCTAGAATATTTATTTGACATTGATGTAAAATGCATTGGTTCTTTATTTTGGATACTCGCTAATTGAGAATTAAATGCGTTTCTATCAAATAATCGTTGATTAAATAATTCTTTATTATCAACCGATGATGATGTGTCTCTATCTTGAATTATATTATTATTTTCATATTTTAATAAATTTCTATCATAATATTGATTTGGTCCTTTTTTCATTTATTTTTTACAACGAAAATAATTTTAATAAAAATACAAATAAATAAAATATAAATATATTAAAAATGGATAAATGCATTTTAATATTCTATATAATGTTTATTATAATATTAAATGTTGCCGTGGTTAATGAAGGATTTGTTGCACCATTTCATATAGCTCAACCATCAAAATGCTTTTCTTGTGAAAGACAATTACCACCGAAAATGAAATATTTGGGTGGGAAAACAAAATGTTTTTCTTGCGAGAGAGATATGGCAAGAAGATATGGTATGGAATATAGTGATTTAGGACAACCTACAAAATGTTTTTCTTGTGAAAAACAAATGGGTAGATTACCATTTAATAAATAAATAAGTAATAGAAATTTATTTATTTATTATTTTAATTTAGTTTTAGGAGTGAATATTTGTCCCGAATTAGAAACATTATATAATTTTTTATCAATTTCTTTAGATTTAATTTTCGGAATATTTTTATTATCAAAAGCATTTTGTAAATCATTAGCATTTATTGTATTCATATTTGATTTAAGCAATGAATTAGCAATTACATTAGATAAATTATGAGATTTATTATTATTTTTATTAATAATAAACAATTTATATATTTCATTCATAGTCAATCCAGTTTTTTTTATAAATGTTGCTAAAATAGGTAATATAGTTACTAATTTTTTTTTAATTGGTTTCATTTCTTCTTTTTCTAATAATTCTTTATATTTTGGAAGTATTATATCCTTTAATTTTTTATTTGGATTCAAAAGTATATCTGGATTATCTAATAACGGTTCTGTAATATCATATGTATTAGACAATATTATATCTAAATATTCAGTGAAAGTGATACCTTTCTTGATATGTTTATTAGCAGTGTACATATTTGTCATTAATGCATCGATTAGACTAGAAAAACCAGGTATAACTTCTAGAGCACTTAAATATGCTAATCCAAACTCTTTTCTCTGAACATTTATAAATAAACCTACTATGTCCAATCCATTTTCTAATAAATAAACTACTGGTTCTTCAGCTAACATAAATGGAACTTTTGCAGCAGCAAATGCGGAACCGGCAAATGGTATTGCTGAACCTGCGGTAAGTAATAAATCTAATGCTTTTGGAACTAATGGAACAAACGGTTGTGTAATTAATGAACTATTATCGATTATAATTCCAATGAAATCTAATTGAGCTTCTACAATTGATCCGATTCCAGGTAATCTTTCTAATCTATATAGTGGGAAAAAAATCCATTCAAAAATATATTTTCCGGAGGAGGATACCATTTTAGGACCAGTTATTATACCAGATTTAACCGAATTTACTACTATTTTTTTCAAATAATTTAGATCTTTTTCATCTATTTTACCAGTATTTATTTTTTTTTTAATATTTTCTATTTTTTCAACTAATTCATTATATTCTTCTGATGATGTTGTTATTTCATCTAATGAGTTAATATATTGTTCATTATATAATAGATCTTTCATAGAATTAAAATTAGATTCATTAACAATATCTTTATTTTGTATAAAATCATTAAAAAATTTTGAAAATTTATTATCTTTATAATATTTTTCATTATCGTAACCACCTGACTGATTATTTTTCATTGAATAAATTTTTTTATAAATATTTGTAATTGGTTTTTTATAACGTTTTAAAATTAACCTAGAAATTTTTTCATCTAAAAAATATTTCCCGTTGGGATCCTTTAATTTTGATAATTTTGATATTTTTTTTTTAACATTATCTTTTGAATTAAATATTGAATATGATTTAAAGAGAATTTCATTTAGATAATTAAAATCATTTAGTATTTTTTTTAAATTTAATTTATTGTATTCAATAAGGTTATATTTTTTTAGAAAAATATAAATTTTTTTTAATTTAATATATCTATTGTTTCTTACTTTATTCATTTTATTAATATAAACAATTATAATTATTTAAATATTTTTATTAAAAATATAATATCTTAATCTAATGACTTGTTGTTTAAATTTAATTTCATATAGAAATGATTTTCTAGTAGATTTTAGTAAGAATTCTAATCCTCCTGATATTGAAATGATAAATAACTACAGTTTAAATAATTTAATAAATTATTACAAATTTATTCCAGATATAGAATGTATTAATTTTTATTTTACAACCACTAATATAAAAGGTAATAAAATAGAAATGTTAAAAAAAGTAAATATTTTTTTAAAAGAAGAATTAAAACTATCTACACTACCTGAAATAAACTTTTTTATGAAAACTCCAAATTCATATAATGATATTTTAGATGAATTAAATTTAATTTCAAAAAAATATAACTTTTCAATATTTATTGATTTAAATAGCACCTTATCTGGGAATAAACTAGATTTAAATTCATTAAATAATAACAGTTATTATATTCAACATATGGTTAATAATTTTTTAATTAATAAATTATTTATATTAAAACATTTAAATAATGAAGAATTAGAATATTATAATTATAAAAATTTACCTAATTCATATGGTAGATTAAATAGTATAAAATCAGAAACAAATACAATAAATGATGATAGAACATTTTTAAAAAAAAATTTATTAAAATGTAATAATCTAATTCATTATCTATTTAATTTATTATACAGAAAAAAATACATCAATATATTTGATATTCTTAATAATAAATTTAATAAGAATTATAAACAAATTCAAAATATTTTAAAAAAATATGATAGTTGGTTATTTAATTATTTTAATGCTATATCATACTTTTATAATGGTAATTATAAAAAATCAATAGAATATATAAATAATTGTATAAAAATAAAAAAATATAGAATAGAACCTTATTTATTACTCTCGAAAATTCATTATTTCAATAAAAATTTTCAAAATACTATTGATTGTTTAAATAGATTTAATTTTCATAACATATTTAATTATTATGAATTTAATGATTTAGAAATAAATAATTTTAGTTTTAAATTTCAATATGCATTAGCATATAAGCAATTAAATAAAAATTTAGAAGCAATTGAAATTTGTAATAAATTATTAAAAAATTCCAAAAATGAATTACATATAAAAATAATATTACTATATTTACAAAATTTACTAGAAGAATTAAATTGCTCCTCAAAATATAGTAATTATAAACATTCTGAAAATAATCAATATAGTATAAATAATATTGAATTAAATTATTCCAAAGATAATCAATATAGTCTTTTACCTGATAATAGTTATTCATCAGAAAATGATATTTTTTATATAAATTACAATATAGATAATAATTGTATTTTATTAAATCAAAATAATACTGACCATGAGACTAACGATGATAATGATTCAGAAGAAAAATATAATTTTTGGGAAAATATTGAGATGAAAAATAATGAAACCAAAAATGATCATCATATTAAAAAACAAAATTTTGAAATTAAATTAGATAAAAAATTAAATGATTTTTCTTTTTTTCAAAATAATAAGCAAATATATATAATTTCTAATTTATATCCATTAATTATTTCACATTTACAATATGAAAATACTGAAAAGCAATATTTAAAACAAATAAATAAATTTCAAACTGATTGGAATGAATTAGAAATGGTAACTAAATTTGTGAATATAAAAAATTTATATGTAGGTATTGCTAAATATAAAAAAAATCCCAAAATTTATAAATTATTGTATTTAGATTATGAAAATTTTAGTCCAATTGGTGCTAGTAAAATATTTAAAATAAATGATTTTAAAATACAGGATTTAATAACACACAATGATAATATTTACTTATTAGGTAAGTCAAAAAGTGAAATATTTATCTACAATTATAGAATTAATGATTTTTATTTTAAATTTAACATACCTATCAACTATAAAAAGAATATATTTATAAATGTAAAAAATGAAATAAAATTAGATATAAAAATAAATAACTATCAGATTAAGAACTATCAAAATTATATAATTAGTAATGATTCTCCTAAATTTAGTATTAACTATGATATGAAAAATAAATTATTAGAATATAATAATAATTATTATCAGTTGGATAATTTTATTTATTTACCTAGACATATAAAAACTAAAGTAGAAAAAAGTAAAGATGTATATTTTTATAATAAAACAGATTCAATAGAACAATTATATAATAAAATAAATGAATTAGAATATTTAATCGGTGATGAAATTAATGATTGTAGATATTTGATCATTGAATATGAAGATTTAGAAAAATTATCATACATTAATTTATCAACAATTATTGAAAACCAAACAATTATAATTGCTTTAATTCCAGTTAATTATATAAATAATGAAAAATTAGATAATACAATTCTACAAAATGAATTTTTATCAAAATTATTCTTATTAAACATTGCTAAAAAAGATGATTATATTGATTTTATTATAGATAATATATTGGAGGAAAATCAATATGATAAAAGATATAATTTTATGAATATTGATTTGGAAAATATCTATAATAATTGTAATATTATTACATATTCAATTAAAAAAATAGATAAAATTAATCGAGAAATAAATAATTTTAATAATAATCTTAAAAACCATAAGTATAAACAATACTTATTAAAAAACTTAAATAATTTAGATAAGCAAGCTCATGATATATCACTTCCCATAGATTTAGTCAGTATAAATATTATAAAATTAATATTATTTCATGATCAAAATCTAAGTATTTATTATGAAAAAGATATGCAATTAAATAAAAAAGAAGAATTTTTACTAAATATAAATATATTGAAAAAAGCACAAATTTTGCATAATATAGAAAATATTAATGAATCATCTTTAATATTGATTAAAAATATTAATAAATACCTGCAATATAAAAAATATTTAGAAGAAGGTTGCATAATTTATCTCCAAACTGAACAAAAATTAATCTTTATTTAATATTAACTTAAAAATTTATTAATATTAAATATTTATAATAAAAAATGAAACCAGAAATACGTATTGCCACTATAGGCAATGTTGATTCTGCTAAATCAACTACTATTAGTGTGTTAGCGAATAAAATTTTAGACAATGGACGGGGAGAAGCTAGAAAATTAATATTAAAACATCCTCATGAATCAAATACTGGTAGAACATCATCAATTACTCAACACTTCATTGAAACCGATCAATCAATAATTGGTTTTGTAGATTTAGCTGGTCATGAAAAATATTTAAAAACAACTATGACTGGTTTAAATGGATGTTTTATTGATTATTGTATTGTTACTATAGGTGCCGATAGAGGAATAATTGGAATGACAAAAGAACATCTATCAATTGCAGTAGCTTTAAAAATCCCTTTAATTATTGTAATTACTAAAATAGATATTGCTAAAAATCATAAATTAGAAAAAATTAAATCTAATCTTAATAAACTATTATCTCATAAATTATTAAATAATAAAAAAAAAATTTATGTAAATAATGAAAATATTGAAAAAATTGATTTAAATGAAAATATTCCAATTTTTGAAATATCAAATGTAACTGGGTATAATATAAGCTTACTACGTAATTTTATACATAATTTACCAAAAAATGATAAAATATTGAATACAATAAATGTGAATAATAATTCAATTTTTAAAATTGATGATAGATTCAAAATTAAAGGAATAGGAATAGTTTTATCTGGAGTAGTTGAAAATGGTATTATATCAATAGGTGATAAATTATATTTAGGTCCATTTAAAGATGGAACTTTTAAAGAAGTTATTATTAAAAATATTCATAATAATTTTAGACAAAATGTAAATGAATTACGAAATGGACAAGGAGGTTGTTTTAATATAAAACCAGTCTTTAAAAAAAAAATATTAGATATTAATTCTATAAAATTAGGACAAATTTTAATTAAAAAACCTTTTTCAATTAAAAAATTCAAAGCAAAAGTAACCATTTTACATCATCCAACAACTATTAAAATCAATTACCAATCAGTTATTCATTGTGGAACAGTAAAACAAAGTGCTAAAATATGTAATATGGATAAAGAATTAATAAGAACTGGTGATTCTGCAATTGTGACCTTTGAATTTTTATTTCATCCTGTTTATATGCAAAAAAATTCTAAAATTATATTTAGAGAAGGTAAGACAAAAGGTATTGGTAAAGTATTAGAAATAAATTAAAAATAGTTTATAAATTTAAAATATATTTATAAATTATAAATTAAAAATGAATAGTGATAATAAATATTGTTCTCCTAAAAATAATAATAATTCATATACTTGTTTTACAAATAAATCGTTAAAAAAAATTGCTAATGCGTATAATAAGGAAAATTCAGATAAAATTAAAATACCTACTAAAATTAATAGAAAGGAAAGGAATAATTTATGGAAATCAATAAAAATGAAAATGAATAAATTAAATAATAAATGTGAATCAGATTATTGTCTATTAAATAATAGATTAATTAATAATTTAAATGTTCATGAAGATTTTAGACCTGAAATGCCTAAAGAATGGATGAATGATGATAGAACATGGTTATCCACTGTAGATATCAAAGAAGTAATGGATCAATATATGATTAAATTTTCTAAAAAAAATAAAGAAGGTGGTTTTTTATTTATTGGTCCTGTTCCAGTAGATTTTGATCATAAAATTAGTTTTGGAAGTTGTATTTCTGATGAATTATGTAATATTAATATAAATAGTTTACTAAAAAAAAATGTTAATAAAATAGGTGTTGTTTTTAATCTAGACCCTCATTACAAAAGTGGTTCTCATTGGACAGCATTATTTGCTGATTTAAAAGTAGGTGCTGTTTATTATTTCGATTCATATGGAATAAAACCACCAGATGAGGTTTCAATTTTGATGGAACGTATTAGAAAACAGATGAATAATTTATTAAAAAATAGAAAAATAAGTATAAGTGATAAATATAATGAATATAGTAAATTTAGTAAAAAAAATTTAAATTCTGTCCTAATTAACTCTGATAATTTTAAAGAAGATTATGTTACCTATTTTGGTAAAAAAAGTAAAAATAATATTACTATTTTTAAGGATAGTGTTAATAATATTAAAGAATTAAAGGTATATCCTTTAAAAAAAGGTGGTGGTAATAAAAAAATAGAATGTGTCCTAAAAAACAAAATAAATTTACCATCTGATTCTAATGTAATTGTAATGAAATCTTTTAGAACTATGTATAATGATAATCGTTTTCAATTTAAAAATTCGGAATGTGGAGTTTATTCAATGCATTTTATAGAAGAATTTTTAAATGGAAAAGATTTTGAAGAAATAATACAAAATATTATACATGATGATGAAATTAATAAAAAAAGAAATATGTATTATAGACCTAATTTAGAATAAAAAATCTAAAATAAAATTTTAATTTAGATTTTTTTATTTACTTCAAATTGAATCGTAGTTTCCACATTTTAATAACTTGTTTCGACCAGCTTTTAATTTGTATATCCGCTCATCATATTAATGATATTTTATTAGTTTATTAATATATTATATAAATTTTTTTTTATTCTTCAGGAGGTGCTAATAAATCAAGTGCAGAATTATATGCGATACTAACTGATTCTTCAGGAGGTGCTAATAAATCAAGTGCAGAATTATATGACATTGGTGGATTGAACACATCCGTATTTACATGTGATTGAATTTTATTATCTTCTATTTTATCCATCTTACTTTTCAATTTTTTTAAATCATCATTGTATTTTTTTTCAATTTCTTCATTTTTTTTATAATCAATTTTTAATAATTTACATTTTTTTTTCTCATTATATTTTATTTCTTTAATACAATTTTCTATTTCTTTTTTTTCTTTTTTCAGAGTGTTTATGTTTTCAGCACTATATTTTTCCCAATTTTTAATATCATTATTTGTCCATTTATATTCTGTATCCAAATTACATTTTTTACTATTTCTTTTATTTTTTTTACATCCTCTTACTTCATGACATAGATTTTCTGATTCTTTTTTTATATTAGATTTTTTTTTATAATTATCATTACAACAAAATTGTGAATTACAAGTATCACCTAAAAAAATGTAAGAATTTTTAAATCTATTTATAAATGTATATTTATTATTATAACCAGGGCTAAAATATTTAATTAATAATTCGTCGGCACTTAATCTTTTTTCGGAGATTATTAAACAATCTTCAATAAATTTTTTAAAAAAAATTCCAGAAAATCCATATTTGTTATACATTTTATCTATTTCTTCTTTATTCATAACAAATTTATTTTCCAAATCATCATATATTATTTCTAGTAACTTATTATTATTTCCATTTTTATTACTGTTTAATTTATTATTGATATGAATACCATCAATCTGGGTCCAATATTCATTTGTTTTTTTACCAGATAATAATCCAAAAATAGATAAACCCAATGAATAAATATCAATTTTTTCATCATATTTACTATCTAAATTATACATTTCCGGTGCCATATATATTGGCGTTCCATGTGGTTGTAAGGAATTATCTTTAATTTCAGAAATACTGGTTTGTCTTTTAAAAGTAGGTGATATTTTCTTTTTCTTTTTGTGAATATTTATTTGATGAATATTTATTTTTGATGATTCACCAAAATCAATTATTACTGCTCTTGGTTTTTTTCCATTTTGGTTTAAATCGTATTTTATCCCTATATTCTCTGGTTTAATATCTCTATGAATAATTCCTGAATTATGAATTTTATAAATTCCAAATAAAATATCTTTAATTATACCAGCAATACATTTAATATGTTCATTTAAAATTTTAAAATTAGAAGATTTTGGAAATAAATTTTTATCATCTATTAAATTTTCTAAAGTTTTATCTAAATATTCCATTAAGATATATATTTTATCATTTTCAACATAGTAATCATGTAATTGCACAATATATTTATTTTTTAAATTTTGTAATAAAAAAATTTCATTAATTAATCTATATTTATCAACATCTTTTTTAGGAACATTTACAACTTTTAATGCATAAAATTTATTTTCATTTTTTATCTTATAAACTTTACCAAAAGATCCTTCTGAAATTAAATTTTTTTTATTTATTTTACTTAATAAATTTTTTATCATTACTTTTTTTATTATATTATAATAAAATAAAAATTTGATAATTAAATAAGAATAAAAAATATATTATTATTATCATGAATTTATCTCAACAAAAAATATTATATGATTTTTCTACATTTGGTAAAACAACTTTTGAACTAGCTAATAAAACATTTTATCCAAAAAAGGAAAGTAAAGAAAAGGAAAGTAAAGAAAAGGAAAAAAGTAAAGAAAAGGAAAAAAGTAAAGAAAAGGAAAGTAAAGAGTATAATAATTCTGTATCAAATTTTAAATTAGAAAAATTAGAAGATTACAATTTAGAACAATTAGAAAAAATAGATACTAAAACAAATGGACCATTTAATATGAATGAATGGTTAACATACTTAAATACAAATTATTCTAAATATGAAATAAAATTATTTGATAAATTATCTTCAAAACAAAATATTTTGATAAATTATCCAAGATTTGAATCTATCACAGAAGAAGTTATTGTTTTTAAACAAAACAATAAAAAAATTTTTAAATATCGTCACAAAATTACTGAAAAAATTCCAAAAAAAAAACAAATTTCAAAATTCGGTTTGGCTAAAACAAAACCTAAAGATAAAGTTACAGATATTGATAAGAATGATGTTTTTATAGAATCAGCAGATAGTTGGAGAAAAAATAGTAATAAAAATTTAGTTCCTAAAAAAAATATTAGTAGATCTGATGGAAAATTTAAATTATTTAAGGTTTCTGCTAAAATTAAAGAAAACGCTAGTAATATAAAATCTTTCAAAAACACTGGTTATAAACCACCAGGAGCTTCAAATTCTAGTAATAGTTACAGTAGTTTATACTCTTTAGTTATTAAAAATATTCCAGAAGATTATTCCGATCATGAAATGGCTGATTATTTAAAGAAAATATTTGGTGAATTTGGTAAAATTAATAGAGTTAAAGTATTAAAAGATTATAATACAAATAAATTAAGAGGTATTGCATTTATAGATTTTAATAGTAAATCTTCAATAGAATCAATTTTAAATAGCAAAGAACGATTTAAAATTGGACATAATATTTTACAAATTGAAAAAAAAAATAATTAAAAAAATAAATTAAATATTCGAATAACCAGAATTAAATTCATCAAATGCATAGACCGAACCATAAACATTATCATCATTCAATTTTTTAATATCTTCCATTAAATTATTTTTTCTATAATCTAAATCAATTTTTGTGTTGCTAATTTTTTTATCTTTTGTAGGAACTGGAGGAAAGGAAAATTCGTTATCTTTTACACTTGTAAAAAATTTATCCAAATCAGATTTAGTATCATTATTTAATATATTTATAGTATTATCTGTATCTAAATTTTTAGTTAATAACTGTAATGAATCTATAGTATCATCTGCTTCAACATCTAAATATTGTAATAATCCTCTATTAGTATCATCCATATTATTTATTTCTCTGTTATCTATAATTAATTCATTATCAGTAATATCTACTTCATTTTCCAATGTTTTTCTATAATCATTTAAATCATCTTCATTTAATTGTAATTCTATTTTATTTTCATCTATATATTTATTATATTGATTATTTATATTTTCATCTTCTAATTTAGGAACTTTTTTAATTAAAACTTGTTTAACTGGAATATTTTTTTCAGATTCTTTTAAATGATAATGTATAGTTAATATTACTAATAAATATATTGTAGTTATTAATAAAAAATCTAAGTCCATATTTTTTTATTATATATTTATATTTATTTTTTTTTAAATTAACTCTAAAAAAATATATTTTTATTATATAAAAAATGTCTAATATTGAATTTAAAGATCAAGTTTTAAATGAAATACAAAAAAATGTAATAACCAATAATTATGATTCAGTAAAAATAAAGATCAAAAATATTTTGGAGGAAAACAACGATGATATATTTGCTATTACATTAGTTGTAAGTAATTTAATTAAAACAGTTGAAAATGTAAAAATCAATAAAAGAAATTTATCAGGAAGTAATAAAAAAAAAATAGTAATTACAATGGGAGAAATGTTATTGAATGAATTATTACCTGAAGAAAAGAAAAATATGTTACAAATATACAATAATATTGCAGAAAAAACATTGGAGCATATGATTGATCTTAGTAAACATATTAATATTAATAATGTTAAATCATGTATTTCAATGTGTTTTAAAAATTAAGACTATTTAAAATTTTCATAAAATCCCTTACATTATTTGGTTTTTTTATTTTTATACTACATGTATAATACTCTTTATAATCTCTAATTATTAAATCAAAATTGGAATTAATATTAATAATCATTGAATCGTATTTATCTATTTTTTCGTATTCATTTTCACACGGAACTATATTATCATTTTGGTCTAAATTAATTCTTATTAAGTATAATTTGTCTGTATTTAGAAAATCAATTATATTTATTTTTTTATAACTAATTTCTTTTTTATTTTTTTTTATTATGTAATTATTATATCTATATTCAATTATATCATTAACAAATTTAACATTTGATTTAATATCTAAATTATATAATTTATCTAATAAATTATCAATATTATTTTTTGTTAGTTTTGTTTTGAATATATCATCTGAAATTTTTTCTCCTAACTTAATAACTAAAATATCATTTTTGTTACATAATGATAAGTATTTGTTTAAGAAAGATTCCATAATTTTCCTATTTATATTTTTATATATTTTATGTTTAATATCAAATTTATTTATTTAAAGTTTATTTTTTAATAAATATTAATGATTAAAGCAATATGTTTAACAAAAAATAATATTAAATCAATAAATATAAGTGATTCAAATTTAAGTAAAATTACTGAAAATATTGAACATTTAATTCTAAAAAAATTTATATCTTATAAAGATGTAACTATTAGTAGAGAATGTGATTATAAATATAATGATAAAACTTTATCATTTTATGCATGGACTAATGGAAAAGCTGGAAATGAAAATAAACATGACTTACCACCACCTATAGATCGTGAATTATATTTTGGTAATATTTTTGTGATTGCACATAATAATAATACAATAATTAATCTGAGTGAATTAGAATATAAACAATTCTATAATAATGCATTTGGAGGTTTTGAAGATTTAGGTTCTGAAGATTCATGGTCTGAAGAAGAAATAGTAAATAGTGATGATAGCATACACGATTTTATAATTGATGATAATGAAGAAGATGATGATTATGTTCCTGAAGAAACAGAAGAGGAAGAAACAGAAGAGGAAGAAACAGATAAATCGGAATCATCCAATTCCTAATAAAATTTAATAAATAAAAAAATATTTTTTATAAATTAAATTAATTTTTAAAAAAAAAATTGCTGATTTCAATTGCAGTCGGAAGATAATTAAATTAAGAACTTTGTTTCCATCTTAGACCACAATTCAAACAAGTTATAAATGTAGTCATTGGTTCATCAGCTGAACGAGTTTGTAATTGATAATAACTACATTCCTTCTTCTTACATCTACCACATTTATAAATATCAGTTGCCATTTCTTTATCAACTTCAAATAATGTTCTATCCCTCTTTGATTTTTCATCTATATATGGTTTCCAATGTTCTGGAAATTTATATTGTGGTTCCATTTCAGCTAGTTCATATGAATCAAATTCTTTTGCAATTAATCTATCATATAATCTCTTATTTTTTATATATGATTCTTTATCCAAATTAACAAATACTTCTTTTACAAAAAATTTATACATTGACTTAAATAAATTATTATCCCAATTTTTTGGAATACTTTTTTCATCTGCAAATTTAATTGTTTTATTATAAACTCCTTTTTCAATACCGGATACAATATTCAAAATTTCTTTTTCTTCTAATTCCGGTGAATATTTATTAATTAATTCTAAAAATTTTAAAGATACTATATTTCTAGGATTTTTTTTGGTAGTATTATTATCCATTCTTTAATATTTTTTATAAAAAATCTTTAAAATCAAATTTTTTATTTAAAAAGTTATTATAATTAAAATTTAGTTAAAATGAAATTTATAAATGGTGAAAATTTTATGAAATTAGCTGATCTCTGTATTGTAACGAAAAAATCAAATATACCATGTATAAAGTATATAAAAAATATAATTTATATGGACTTTAATAGTGATTTAGATAAAAATAATATTAAATTATTGAAAGATAAACATAAAATTTTTATAAAAACTGATTTATTATTTAAATTTATTTTGATTTATTATAACTTTCTTGAAAAAGATTTAATAATTATTACACATAATAGTGATTTTCCTATTAATAAAAAAAGTCTTCCTTTTATAAAATTAGATAAAATAAAAAAAATATATTCACAAAATACTTTAATTAATCATAATAAATTAATTTCTATTCCAATAGGCATTGCTAATTCACAATGGGATCATGGTAATATAAAATTGTTATCAAAAATTATAAATGAAAATAATAGTAAAAATATTGATATATATTTTAATTGTAATGTAAATACAAATAAGATAAGAGTTAATGTTTTAAAAAAAATTATGCAAAATAAAAATATACATATAGAAACTAGGAACTTGAATGATGATGTATCTGCATTTAGACAAGAAGATTATTGGAAAAAATTAAGTAGGTGTAAATATTGTATATGCTTACCCGGTAATGGAATAGATACACATCGTTTCTGGGAATGTATTTATTTAAATGTAATTCCTATAATTATATCTGATTTAGGATATGTTCAGTTTAGTAATTTACCTTTTTTGACAATTAATTTAGAAAAATTATCAAATATTAATATAAATTTATTAAATAATCAATATTTCAATAAAAATAATAAAATTAATTTAAAAAAAGCTGATATGAATTATTGGACAAAAGTTATATAAAGATTATTTTAGAAAATAATAAAAAAACTAAATGAATAACTTATCTATAATATCATTAAGTTTTGGTTTTATTGGATGTGTATTTGTAATATTATCTTTTTGTTTTCAATTATATAAAATTTATAAAAGTAAAAATGCATCTGGAACTTCATGGGGACTAATTTATTCACAAATAATAACATCCATATCATTTGCGGTTAGTTCATCTATTAATATATATTTAGATGGTATCGTTAATTTACCTTTTTTAGCTGCAAATGTTATTCTATTGCTATTATTTTTTGTAATGGCTTTTATGAAATATAAATATGATAATAATTAATTATTTCTGAATTTCGGGAACCCAATGAGTGGTTCTCCTGTCTTCGGTTGTAATTTTTATAACATTATTTCCTAATGGATCTTTTTTTTTCATATAAACTTTTAATAATGATTCATAATTTCCTTTTACTCCTTCAAAATTTTGATAGGTTCTAATCGTATTTCCATTTAATTTATAACTACTTTCTGCAATTTTCTTTAAGGAATTAAATAATAATTTTACTTCTTCATCACTTAAAGAATTCATAGTTCTTAGTGGTGATATTTTAGATTTATATAATGCTTCAGCTTTTATATAATTACCAATACCACTTACTATGCTCTGATTCATCAAAACCTTTGTTATATTTTTATTAAGATGTTTTTTGATTCGTTCCTTGAATATTTCTAAATTTGTATTTTTATTTAAAATATCCGGACCCCATCTATTTAATATTTTATCGAATTCATTTTTATTATGAAGGAATTTCATATATCCAAAATTACGAATATCACGAAAATATAATTTTTTGGATAGTTTATTATCATCTATCTTTTCTAAAATAAATTCAAATCCACAATGTTTATCTCTGGTTGAGGACCAACTACCAGACATTCCTAGCGTATTATAAATATATACATTATTTGATAATTCTATAAAAATTCCTTTTCCTTTTGAATAAATTTTAATTATATTTAATGGTAATTTTTTTAAAAAATCTTCATATCCCTCAGGTGGTCCATGTCTTACATATCTTCCACATAGTATTTTACAATTGATTATTTTATTATTTTTAGAATAAAAATTTATATTTTCAGCTGTTAATTTTACTTCAGGTCCTTCTGGCATTATTTTGTAATATTTATAGAATAAAATAATATCAAATTTATAATTTTACATTTAATTTAAAAATTAAAATTTGATATTATTTATTTAAAAATTAAAATTATATATTAATAAATAATATAATGCAATTTTGTCCCAATTGTAAATTTATGGTTTATACTAAAAAAATAAACAAAAATAATGAGGATAAACAATGTAAAAATAATTTAAGATATTATTGTAAAAATTGTTTATGGGAAGATGACAGTGAAACACCTATAATTAAAATAGATATGCAAACTCCTATTTATAAACGTAATTATCAGGATGATTATATTGCTGATAAAATTATTTCTAATAAATATACTATTTTTGATGTAACTCTACCTAGAAAATCATCCAATTGTAATAATTATAATTGTTTAACTTATTCAAAAAATTTTGAAAAATTAAAAGGTGCTAATAAACATATATTTTTAATAAAAAATGTTAATGCAGATCTAGAAGATGAAGAAATAAAAAAAATTCTAAATGATGATAATAAAGATCTAGATTTAAATTTTCATAGGATTAAATTGACAAACTTAATAGTATTTTTTAATAAAAAAGAATTTCTAGATAAATTATATAATCAAGAATTTACAAACAAACTAAATGAAGATGAAATAGTGGAAACATATGATTTAAAAGATCCTACGAATTCACAAACTATAGAAGATATTTTAAAAAAAGAAGTTATATATATAAAATATGATCATATTAATATGAGATATTTATATATTTGCACGAAATGTAGTGAATCATGGAAAAAAAATATTTAAAAAAAATAAATTAATTTTTTTATTTTTTTTTAACAATTAATTATTAAATCTTCTAATCTCCAATCTTCAAAATTTCCATCTGGTAAATATCTCCGAATCAAAAGAGGAATTTTTCTTTCTTTGAATTCTTCTACTGCTAAATCATAA
>Ga0209631_10003065_pt1 | contig 19557 bp, 18 predicted proteins | sample COG_08_FD_184752 | JGI IMG/M metagenome (GOLD analysis project Ga0209631, IMG submission 184752) | Pelagic Microbial community sample from North Sea - COGITO 998_met_08 (SPAdes) (version 2) | ecosystem: Environmental > Aquatic > Marine > Neritic zone/Coastal water | place: Helgoland, sampling...
GCAAAATCTTTGTGCACACACCACCCTCCAAAAATCGAAGTTTTCCGCCGAAGATTCCTATCAGTACTTAGTTGTATATGTAGTATGGTTAAGTACTTATAATACGACTAATATTTGTATTTGTGTGTGTAACTCTACCACTCTATAATATTGGAAATAATTGAGGCGCGAAAACCATCCCATTTCCTTTTCAAACAGGAAAAACCGAAGCCACACGATGGTCAAATACCCCCCTCCGAAGCACCCGAGCATCTCAGAGCTGCGAGAGCGCACCAAAGAGGCCAGCGCGCGCGGTTTGGAGCCCAGAGAAGCGTTGGTGTGTGCGATGGAAGAGCTGAACCGCGCTTACAACCCGAAGACGCGGCGAGGCTCCGTGTCGCCGTGGAAGAAGCCGCCGGGTTTCGACCAAGAGTGGTGGAACGGGAGACTTCTCCGTGTGCGCCTCGGCGTCAAACCAACAAAGCGAGAGGTCGAGCGCGCGCGCGAAAAACGCGCTAGGTTCGCGGAAATGGTCTGGAGAACGGCGAGAGGGCACACCCTGTCCGTTCAGTCTCGAGGCAAGCGAGTAGATTGCGTTTCGAGCGCGCGCCCGCGTTCTATCCCGCTTATCAAACGCAAGCTTTTGTTCTCAGCTTTTCCGAGCGAGGAGGAGGCAAATTTGGAAGAGCTTTTGAGCAAAACCAGTGAAGCCGCGTCTTCGTCCCCTTCGCGGGTCGTGCTATCCGACGAGCACTTCGAAGATTGTCTGGGGTGCTTCTTTCCAGGCAAAGACGACGTGATTTGTACCCAAAGTGATAAGTGTTTGTCTGTGATTTTATCGGCAAAAAAAGTCTGAGGGGTCAAGAGCTCTTTCTTTTCTCTTGTCAGCTTTGCGGGTTGCAGGAGCGCCATCGCCGTCTGTTCCATGCGTGGTGGGAGGGAGAACGCGGAGTCTAGCATGAGAGGGCGGTCTGCTGGGTTCAGGGGAAATATACCGGGTGTGTTTGCGGGCGTAGCCATAGCGGTTTTATATTACATAAATATTTTTTTATATAGTTTTAATATTATTTTATATTTTAAAGGGCTATTTCGCCCCTGTTGATGGGAGCCGAGGGCAGGCTCATATTCTTCAACTCTTGAAACAGAATTTCGGGGTGTGCAGAAGGCGTAGTCTGCCCCAGCTTCACGATGCCCGTCTCGCGCAGCGCGGCTTCGACAAGCTCGCTGCAGTACCATTTTTTATGCCCGAATTGCAAAAACGATGTTGGCTGAAACAGGTTTGGCATGGGAGCAAACGGCACGCACGATAGTTTTCTTCGCAAAGGCTCCGTGAAAAAACCCGCCTTGTTGAAGGGCTCGTTTTGATGGTCTTTCATCCATTGTAAACAGGCCCTGGCTTGCGCACGGGTGCATTTCAGTTTTCGAAACTCCCAGTTCGACCTGGAGAACGACTTGTTCTCGTTCACGTGCACATTGGCGTCGTAAAGTATGGAACAAGCGGTGCCGCGCAGAGAATTGCTCTGTTCCTCGCGCTCTTCTTTGTGTACGTATCTTTCGTCAAACCGAGACTCTCTCTGGGGTTTAGAAGCTCCGCAAATCTCCACGTCTTTGTAGACCCTGTGGCCAAGCCTCAGAGACTTTACGGGGACCTCGGTGGGGACGAACAGGAGCTCGACGTGCACTTTGGGGGGCAAACCCGAGACGGTGGGTGGGCTTGTCCACGCGGCGCCTCTGTTCAAATAGTGATCCTCAAGAAGCTGGGAGCTGGCACCAAGGAAGCAGCAGTATACGTCCATCGGGCATTTCGTTGCACTTACAGACGTTTCTTTATATTTATACTTTTTGAGAATTACCCCGCGACATGATATCGCTCGGGTACATTGGTGCGTCCGCGTCCAAGTGGATTTTCACAGGGGCAAACTTCTTCGTTTCGAAGACGTGCGCCTTGGCGGACGCCACGGGGATCGCTACGGAGAATTCCACGGACGCGGGCTTGGGCGCAAACTTCATTCTCAATTTCTTGGGCGCAAACCGCGACACGAGGGACGCGCATTTCTTAAACATTGCCCTGGCATAGTGTTCCTTGTGCTGCTTGACGTGGTCGAGCGTCCACGCCGTGGCCACCGCCGTGGCCACCGGAATGGCTTGCGCCACCGGCGGGCGAACCGAGCTGCCCCCCAGGCTGCTCTCGAGGGAGCTTGGCTTATGCTGCAGTATGAGCTCCCATCTTTTTCTTAAATCCGAGTTGGGTTTTCCCGCTTTCTTGTAAAACGCAAGAACTTCTTCGACAAAATTTTTGTTGAAAAATTCACTCTCTTCGATCTTTGTATCAAAATGATGAATCAACTGGTCCACAATTTTTAAGCGCTGTTCGTCCGATTTGAAGTATTTGTCCTTCAACTTCATAGCCGCCCACAGACTTTCCACGCCGTTTTCCGCGTCCTCGTAAATGATATTTTCTGCCTCGTTGTTCTCTTGCGTTGCGTTGTTGTACGATTCGTCGAAGTCAGACCCGCCCGAGCTCTCCTCTTCCTTCTTCTTCTTCTCTTCAATTTTTTGTTCGATTCTTTGTAACAAGTCTTTGACTTTTTCTTCGTGCGCAAATTCCTGCAGGTCGGTTATTACGTCTCCCCTGATTTTCTCCAACGTCTCGATGTCGTTGGTGTCGTCGAAAAGTAGATCGAGTTCGTCGTATCTTGCAACCGACGACGTCATCGTTTCCTCCTTCTCTGGCGTGTACTCGTGCCATGCCGGGGTTTTCTTGGCGTTTGCGATGATTTCGGACGCCGAGGGCCCCGCCTGTATATTTTCCAGCGACGCGCCTGCGGAGGCAACGACAGCCTGTCTTGACGCAATAGCCTTGTTGGTCTTAGCGATGTCTTGCTCTAGCTCTCGAGTGTTGTCCACTATTTCATCCTCCTCGGACTCTTCGGGCTCTGAATCGTCTTCCTCGGACGATGGTCCACGCTTGTATGCTTCTTTGTATGCGGCTCGTCTTTCCACAAATTCTTTTGCTGTCAGGGGAATCTTTACGGCTTTCTGAGTGGCCCTCTTCCGCCTAGCCTCGTTGGCTTTGTCTAGATTCTCGGCAAGTTGTTCTAAATTCGCTTTCCGCAGCAGAGCGGCTGCCTCTTGGGTGGCCCTTTCTTTTTTCTTGGCTTCTCTCTTCTGAGTGAGCAACTCCTTGCGTTTTTTCTCGCGTTTGCGCTCCGCTTTTGCCTTGTTGGCTTGTGCTAGCTCGCGCTGTTTCTTTCTCTTATGTTTTTCAAGCCTGCGTTTCTCCTCCGCCTCTTTGGCGCGTAGCTCCTCGAGTTGTTTTTTCTTGGCAAGATTTTCCTCTCTTTGGTCAATGACTTCGTCCACAAACTCAGGGTCCACGACGATGATTTTTTCAAATGTGTTTTCGATTTTATTCATTTGTCTCTGCATGTGCATGAGCAGTAGCTTGATGCCGCCCGCCGACCACCCCCGCAGGAACTCAAGGGACTTGTAGTCCGGGTGGTTGTCGGCGTAGGGGTCTGCGAGCGCAACGGCGTCAGCCCATAGTTCGTGTTCGCTCAGCTTTTCGCTGATTTCGAATTCCGGGAACAGAAGATGCATGATGGGAAAAAATTTCGCGACCTCGTTGGCCATGTGTTCGTGGTTCTCCACAAAAATAGCCTCTTTCGGAATCGGATCGGTGAATTCCCTCTTCCACCGTTCGATCTCCGCCTTCCACTCCTGGCAAAACTTGCGAATGTTCTCTGTGGCTGCCATTGCGTCTCTGACGATTTTATCTTCATCGACGAACACAGCCTTTTGGGCACTTTTCTTGGCCTTCTCGATTTTCCTTTTCGCATATTCGGAGATGCCCGTGTCCACAATGCGGTTTTTGATGCGGCGGAGAGTTTCTTCAACAGCGTGCGACGGGTAAGAGTTCCACTTTCTGGTTTTTCGGAGTTTTTTGCACATTTCGTTCGCTTCTCTTTTTATCCTGCTGTTAATCTCTGTGCGCGTTTTCTGAGGAGAATTAATGTTGAAAACTACGTCCCATCCGTAAATCCTGGCGAATTTGTCGGTGGCCTTTCTCATCGTGTACTCCTCCATCCCCTGTTTCATGGACTCTTCGATTTTCGCTCGCAGCACTTTACAGTCCTTTCTGATAGAGGCTTTTATGTTGTTTCTGAACGCCTCTCCCACGGTCCATCGGGTATCTTCGCCATCAGAGTCGCTTCCCGATACATTATCTTTGCCCACGGGCTGCGAGCTCTCCGCGACCCCGAGGCGGTAGCCGTTCGCGTATTCTTTTCCAAAGCCGTTGATAAGCAAGTCCACGCCTTCCCGTATTGGGAATTTGTCTGTTACGAGGAGACGCGTCGAAACGGATGTGGCTCTTTCCTCTTCTCTCTGCCTTGCCCTGTCAAGAAACCCGAGACGCCTTGCATTGTCAAAACTGGAGCCTAGGATTTCGACGTTGGTTAGCGTGAACATCTTTTTTATGGTGGTACAGGAAGAAGATATAGTTAAAAAAAAATAGACTTATTAGTAAAATTGTAAGCTCCTCTTCGGAAGTGCCCCACAGGCCACGCACACAAACTCTGAAAACGGGGGAAGAGAGGCGATCGCTTCGTTTGCCTGTACTAAGGTCACGGCTCTGATCCTGGCGGGGAGCGAGGAGCACCTTTGGGCTGGTTCTGCAGAGTGCAGCCGCGCCGCGTGCAAGGAGTCGCAGACAGCTGAGGGGCAGTCGGAGGCCAGTGCCACGGATCCCAGCGCGCGACATTTGCTGTGGTCGAGCATTTCCTGGTCTATCCCGTTTTCTCGCCAGTGCTTTACCAGCTTGCGGCTAAGATTCACCCCTTTCTCCACGAGTTCGGGGGCAAACGTCGCCTGCGTGACGAAACTGGACGTCGATGGGTCTACTGCGCCCGTGTTGCTGTAAATACCGTACGTCAGCCCCTTATCTTCACGTACATCTGCGTGTGTGTGTGTTTATGTGTGTGGTTGGGGTATTTCACAGAGTGAGTATATAAAACACATAATAAATAACAATTGTGTCTGAAAAGACAACTTACGTTGCATTAGAATACTGGTAAAGCCTCCACCGAGCGCATCGACCGCAAGAGACAAAGGAACCGACCGCGGGTCGGACGCGGTTATTCCAGAGGCGCACCCCAAGATCATGGTGGCGCTTTTTTTCCCGTCCATTGGATGCAGTATAACTTTGTTGGCCTGCGGGCTGACGGACGGTACTTTCAAAGATATGTCGTGGGCGGGTCGCGTGTCACACTTGAAAAGTGATTTGATGTGCTCCAACGTGCTCCTATCGGGCCCAATACAAGTCACCCATGCTGGTCGTTCTGCAAATATTTTCAAGCAGGCAAGCGTGTTCGATTTCGTCATTTTTTCCAAGATGTTGCTCTCCTGTTCCCCGGACAGCCGTGCTCTTGGGTCTCCCTTTGCGTGGAAAAGGCACTGCGTGAACAGTTTGGACGCGGTGCCGTTGACGTCATAGTCCAACCCTACCGTTTCAGAGCTGATGTAGTGCTTTCTCCGTTCGAAATCCCCCCTTTTGGCTACGGGGTGGGTCAGCGTTCTGTGCAACAAGCTCATTATTTTTTTCACGTCCCTTTTTGAATTTACGTCAATGGCAAGTGTTATTCCAGTATGGTTGCCAACCAGTCTTGGCACGGCGCCGTTTTCCTCGAATATTTTTTGCAACCCCGCCTCATAGAGAACAGTGCCGTCTTCGAGTTTGACCCCTAGGGTTGCGATCGCGGCTGACAGTTTTGTTTCTATGTCCGTCCTTGACACTTTTGCTGGAATGTGCACTCTAAGACTCACTGTGTCCACGTTGGGGTCTACCATGAAAACAGACGATTCGTCCACTTTTGCTTTCTCGTAGGGCACTTGGTGCTGAGCAGCCGCCGTGAACTCTGCTCTGATCCTCTTTGCGCCTTTCGGGTTGTAGGGTGTGGACGTTGGGTCTGCGATGGGCATATTCATCAGCTCTGGCAAAACTTTTCCAATAGTGCATCGCCACGGAACGAAAACTTGCCTTGCCGTGGTTGCCACGTCCGCCAAAGTAATGGATTCCAGCGCCTTGAATCTCTCAAAGACGTCAAACGGAGAGTTGCAACGACTAAGGCTCTCAACGATGGCACTGGTGTACGACGTGCAGGACTTGTCCTTCTCAAGCGTCCATTTTCTGGCAAGAGCCGTCTTGGTGTTTGACAGCTGTTCGGCTGACATGCAGTAGTCCGACGTGCACGACTGCTGCGACAATCTCTGCATAACTTGTTTTTTAAGTCTTTGGCACCTTTGTGTGGAGTTGCTGCCAGACACCACCACCACCCAGACATTAAACAGGGTCTGACCGTAAACTCTTTCGTAGTCAATTTCCACGGAGTGCAAGTCTTCGTCGTTTCGAAGCATGTCTGCAAACATGCCGTTTTGCCCGCTAGACATCCACTGGCCAAGCACTTCGAGCGCGATGGCTTCTCTGCATACCCCGGAAGCCGGACTGCGATAACCAAGAAGAACGAGCGGCATTTCTCCTGCAATATCAACTGACCTTGCCCCTCGCTGCGGCTGGTCGTGCTCGGTCTCGGCGCGGTCTAACCCTGTCTCTGGGTCCACGTCTCTGAGACAGATCCCGGCCGGAAGTTTTCCAAAGCAAGAGTGTATCTTTGCAAGCAGTTCCTTTACTTCTCCAAACACACCGGAGATAACTATGACACAGTTGGCGCAGCAGTAGTTCTTTTTGTGGAATTTACGCAAATCTTCCGCGTGTTTCAGCACAGTTTGAATATCTTCCAAGGATCCGATGGTCGGCACCCCTGCGCTGCTCATGGGAAACGCCATTTTGAACACCATCTCTCTCAGCAACGAACTACTGTTATTCTTACCCCTTTCGTACTCATTTCTTACTACAACGTACTCGGTAGAGAGGCCAGAAAGCAGCGGGGCTCGGAGCCTGTCCGCTTCTATTTCCAAAGCCTTGTACAGTGTTTCTTTAGACGGCAGCGTGCTGTTGAATTCAGTTCTGTCTTTTGACGTAGAGGCGTTTAATCGAACCCCACGGTTTCCGAGCTCAGACCATATATCGTTACCCTTGGCCTTGTTGAATCCAGAAGAGCCCTTAAAAAGCTCATGTTCAAGGATGTGGGCACTACCGGTAGTACCAAGCGATTCCGCCTTACTACCCACTAAAAAAACGACGCTAAGGGCGCACACGTTGTTTGAAGATTTTGGGGCCAGCACGACTCTGAGCTTGTTTTTTTTGTGCTGGTACAGATGCAGCGTGTCGTTTTCGCGCTTCTGGTATCCGATTTTCACAAAGGCGCCGACGTCCAGATTATCTTCTTGGACCGCCTGCCCTGTCATCTTACTTTTGGGGATAGCAAAGTTAGCTCGCCTTCGGCGCGGGGCCAGGCCTGGCGGGCCAGGTGGGCCAGGTGGGCCAGGTGGGCCAGGTGGGCCAGGTGGGCTGGGTGCAGCGGTCGCTTCGGGCAGGTTGTAGTCGCGGTATTTCCGAGCTGGTCTTTGTGGTGGCTGCTCTGAATCTACAGGGGGCGCGGATGGGCTACAAGGAGGGTTAGCCTCCCACGCCTCGGGCGGCGCCCCGTCTCTCCAGCCTTCTCCGTTCCATTTCTGATCGGACATTTTTTGGAAAGAGTTTGTTTGAAATGCACAAGCAACTTATATACAAGCATTTTTTCGTTTTGTGTAGATGTCAATTACAACGAGTGTCCCACCGCCCGAGGACACGCGGCTAGACTGCGAGTCTTCCAACTCTGTGTTTCATTTAGGAGGAGCTGGCAGCTTGCTGGAAAACACCAACTACCTGCAGGGAGTCGATCGCAAGTGCGTCTGGTTCACCTTTGGCAGAGAAAACCTGGCAGTGGACGTTTGGAACGCAAACCTCTACACCCCTTTCTTCACCCTCAACGCCTACTTGGGCAGAGACAGAAAGCTCATACTCTCTGTAGGCCACGCGGACTTGCAAAGGGCTCTTTCGTTCAAGAGCAAGGCGGCAGCCATTGTCCTGTTGGACGAAGAGGAGGCTACGCTACATTTCGCCAACACCGCAGAGTGCCCGCACTTTTCCGGACCCGACGCGCTCTACTGGGCGTTCAGAGAGGTTCTGCTCCGATGATATTTTATCTGCTGGTGGCCGCCTGGCTGCTTTTCTTTTGGGGGGTTTACATGTTCCACGTCGTCCGCATGAGAATCAGAGAGAGGCTTGTTTTGATGCGGTGCCGCCTCGTCAACATGGACGACGCGGACGTTCTGGTACTGCGAGAAAACATGAACAAAATAGAGATGCTCTTGAATTTTTAACATGTATATTGCCTTTTGTAAAGGTGCTGGTAGTACACAATGTCGGTGATCCGGGCGTCAAAGCGCGGGGGGGAGTGTGCGTACTGCCACAAGATATTTCCCAAGCTGACGAAGGAGCACGTGGTGCCAAAGTGCTACGGCGGCGTGTACACGATCCGCGTCTGCGCCGAGTGTAACAACAAGAGGGGTTCGAAGCTGGAGGACCCGCGGTTCGTGCGGTGGCGGCGCGAGCACCCGGCAGAGTTCGCCGAGGCCGTGCGAGAGTCCACCGATCCGAAGCAGACGCAGACCTGGTTAAACCTTCGGCTGTAAGAATCACATGATCCGACGGTAGCACACGTAGTGGGAAATCCCGACGCGGCACACCATGGCGACGAGGTCGAACGCCGCCTCGTCGTCCTCCTCTTCCGAGGCGAACAGCGTTCTTTCGATGTGGCTCAGCGGCATGTTTTGTGGGCACTGCACGTGGACAATGAGCGCGCGGGAGGCCTCGTAGACACCGACGAAGACCTTGTGGGTCGTCTTCTGGCCTTTGCAGTCTCCCTCGCAGTCGAGGTCTCGGGTTTGAGACACGGACGGAAGAAGAGCCTCGATATCTTTTGGGTCTACGTCCTCCTTGCTGTGCTTGTCGTCGAATCTGGGCACCTCTCCCGGGGATAGGGTTGATCTGTCCCTGTAAAACAGCAAGTATGGCGCCGCGGACGTCAATGCAACTGTTGTGACTACATCATCGTCGCATTTCCACCATTTTTCCCCGGGGACAACGCCAAGACTCGTGGTAGAGTCTCTGGTTTGGGCCGCGGAAAAGCGCTCGGGTCGTATGCGCGTTGCGGGCCCCGCTCTGAACCCGAACTCGACGTCAAGGGCCCGTTGCAGCGGCGACGCGCACATCTCAATCTTGGGTATGATCATCATGCACTCGTTGTTTGTCTCCGTGCGTACGTAACCGCACACGCTGCACTTCTTTACCAAAGTGCACGCGGATTCGAAACTCTTGCAGCAAATCTTCTTTTGGTCAAACAGGGCCACTATGAATTCGGCGGGATCTTCGGGGGAACCTTGTGGCGCAGAAATAATTCTTCGAGACGCTTTGTAGAATTTTTTTAATGTTTCCGCGTCGATTTCGTCGTCCAGCAGTGCTTTTCCAAGCAGTGTTGTTTCGTTCAAAAACTGCGCGCCGAACACTGGGACGCTGCGGAGCGCTTGAATAGCGCTTGCGCACCAACAGGTCATGCCAAGATTGGTCATATTCTTTAGAGGGGCAGCCATAGTTTTACATATGAAAAAGAGAACTGATATACACAAGTATATATTTTTTTTTAAAAAACCCATTTTTCAAATTTCAAATATACCCATCTTGAACCAGGGGGACGCATACGACAAACCAAATAATATAGTATATTGTTTTCATTATACGACAAACCATGGACCGCTGGAAAAATTTGACCACTGGTGAGGTCATTACCAGAGAAGCACACGCCCTGCCCGAGGACCAGCGGTGCTGGAACGGTCCACAGGAGTTTTCCAGGCAGGATGGTGTGAAATACTTTCGTTACATCATGCGGGACAACTACTCTGCGGATGTGCAGCGATTAGGAGCAATGACCTGCATGGACGTGATGGTGACTGTGTGCGTGACGCAAAGACTGCCGGTGAACATGGTGCTGGATCCCTTATTCCATGTAACGGAAAGCATTCACGCCAAGATGTTGGAGATCTACCCCGATCTCCCAGAGCTGGGGTACACGCTCAAAGGGGAACCTGTGGTGTGCGAGAACCTGCTGAACGGTGATATTATCTACGCATGCTAATACCATGCTTGGCAAAATATGTGTATTTTTGTGCAAATTCTTTTGGCCTGTGTGGGAAATACACTTGAGACAATACAAGGTCATTTTTTGAAAAAATCAATTTCCCTCCAAAATCTCTGTAAAAACTAAATTATACCACCATGGCCAATTCCAAGCGCAAGGCCAGCGTTTCGAAAAGCCAGACGACAGCAAAGCGGCGAAAAGCAGCCCCACAAAAACACGCCGCCGTCCCGTCGGTGAGATCAGACGAAACAATACGAAAGTTGAGCGACCACGTGAACATGTGCGTGGCACGCGTGAATCTGTTGATGCAGCACAGTGAATTTCTTCAGAAGAAAATGTACGAACTTGCCACCGTGACGCACCGCGAACTGGCGAGCTTTCATTTTGAACTCGAGGAACTGCGCTCCCCCGCGTATACAACCCAAGACGAAGCGTACGGCGCGTACGACACGTACGAAATGTACCCCAGCGCGTTCGCGGGCGCTGAAACGACTCATACCCTAGACGAAAACATCATGTCGGAAGAAATGCTCATCGAAGCCGTGGGAGATTTTGCGGATTCGTTACCCTAATGTTGGAAATGCAACGCGATGATTCCCGTTATGATCGCGGCAACTATGAAAATGAGACAAAAGTAAATCATACTTTCAGGGCAGGCGGCTCTTTTCTCCGATTTTTCCCTCTTTGACGCTCTTTTTTTGAGGACTTTTGGGCTACTACTCGTCGCCGCGTTCTCGTAGCCGTCGAATAGCGTTATTTCTTGTACCGTTATCCCCGGTTGGGCACTTGGGGGCAAGCTTGATTTTCTCATGCTCACTATATTCTTACAAGCTGTTCTCATTTGAGAGGTCACTATGTCCAACTATACAAATATTTCATTTTCTCCCTCTCCGACTTTTTTGGAACCTTTGGAACCTTTGGAACCTTTGGAACCATCGTCTTCCTCGATTGACACTCTAAGCCCGCCCCCCCCGAGCGAAAACAGCTCGAAAACCCCCGTTATTGCGCCCCTATCCTCCCCCTCGCCGTCGAATGAAGACTCTCCGTCCCCGAGCAAGGCTCACCCGAGTCCAGAGAGCAGCCCCTCACCGCATTTCCCGTCTCCGTCTGTGAACGAACCAGCCCCGTCCCCCGCAGAGTTGCCGAACAGCCCTTCTCCGGTTGAGATTCCGTCGGTCGCGCCTAGCTTCGTACCGAGCTTCGCACCGAGCGTTGCACCGAGCGTCGTACCGAGCTTCGCACCGAGCGTTGCACCGAGCGTTGCACCGAGCGTCGTGCCGAGCGTCGTGCCGAGCGTCGTGCCGAGCGTCGCACCGAGCTTCGTGCCGAGCTTCGTGCCGAGCGTCGTGCCAAAAACAGTTTCTGTGATCAAGCAAGATAATTTCTCGGACTGGGTGGCTGTAGCGGTTTTCTTTTTCTTTGGTATTGTCGTTCTGTACTGTTTCGTCATTTTTTACCCCTCTCGATGCGGAGCGATTGCCAGGTGGGCGAAAAATCGGTCCAAAGACCGTTTTAGGGCTGACATGAGAGAACAGGTGTATGGCATAGTAGAAGACGAAGCGAGCCATGTAGAGCTCCGCTCTTCTACCTACGACTCTTCTGACAAAGTAAAAACAGATACCCTGGAGAGCATGTTGTAGAACTCGAGTATAACCCCCAGACTTCATTTTCTACAATACGACCATAGGATGGCTGCCATGGCCGGTGTGAGCGCTCCCACGCCCAGCCCTCCTCAAGAATCTGCGTTTCGGGGAGTTGTGCAGCAAGGAGACTTGGTAGAGGTAATGCTACACACAGACTCTGGAAAAAACGAGGTGCACTTTGCGGCGGCGGCAGTATGGGAAGTTTCTGACGGGGGCTTCCATGTGTACTATTTGACAAGGTGCCATCCAGACCACGTGCAAGAGGACGGTCGCAGCACGGACCAGCTCCTTCACGTTTTTGAAAATACGCTCAACTACGCGCCGTGGCAGAGCATCAACTTGCACGTGCCCTTGTCACAATTCGAGGGTACTGATGCTTACAAGAGAAAGGCGGCATTCAAGAAGCTGGGCTACAGAGACCTAGGAAACGGGGGCTTTTACAAAATCACGGAGGAGGCATTGGTCCAGACGCATCCGTCTTTGATGCACAGAGAGCTGCAGTTGGGGTGCCTTGACTCCGATTCGGACCAGGACACGGAACTGGACGACGAAAACGACGACGAAGAGGAAGAGATCGACGAGGACGGAAACTTGGTCGATCTGGTTGCGCCCGAAAACGAGGTAGAGCTGTTTACACGGGCAAATTGCACAGGGTACGCTGAAACGATGAACAGAGCCCAGCAGGATTTCGACGAGTGGGTACCCGCAAACGAATCAGAGCAGCGAACCAAAGATATGATTGATTCCATCGACACTCGCATTCGCAGAGCCGAGGCGGCTCGGGCTTGGAACCAAGGCAGGTCTCTGTAATTTAAAAAAAAAAATACTATTTACCCAAGTTCATGCACACATAGGAATACAAGATAAGAATGAAGTTACTCAGTATTTTTTTCCTCCTTTTAAGCCTGGGCGCCAGTGTTTGGCTGGTCTTGGACGTGGACCCCATGCGCGAGACATGCACCCGCTTTCGAGACGAAGTAGTAGTAAGCTTGCTGTTAAACGCGTTAACTTTTACATTCGGCGTCTGCTGCACGTGGCTTTGCGGGAGATTCTTGCTGGTAGCCGTCTCCGCGCTCACCACGGTTTCCCTGTCTCGCGTGACGCTGTTCGCCTACGACGTGAAGACCATTTGCGCCGCGGGTGTTGCCTCCGCGCCCGCGGGAGACGTTCTTACGGACGTGGCGGTTCTAGACCGCGTCCAATTTATCAGCTGGTTTGCTCTTGTGTTCTTTGCGCTCGGTCTGCTTGCGGCCCACGTCAGCCCCGGCGTTCTGGATTGTTTTGACGTCTCTAACTACGTGCACCGCAAAACCCCGCGCCAAAGGTATTATAAGAAGGAGTACCACCGCGTGTGTAAAGACGAGGACGAAGAGCACACCCAGCCAAAGCGCAAAACGACCTGGATCCACATTCCCTTTTGATGCTGCGTCTGCTGCAGGGCAACAAAGAAGAAGAGGAAACCGAGAGATCCGCAACGCAGAGGCATCTCGTACAGAGGCTCGATCGCCTGGAGTCGAGCGTGGCTCTCATCGAAGACGCGGTACTTCGCGCCCAAGAGGAGGGTTCCACCCGGCACGAGGAGATGGTTTCGCACCTCGAACAGTTGAAAGAGGATATTATGAACAACAATAAGATATTGAAGAGGTTGAGAGACAGGGGGTGCTTTTCGTGCGTGCAAAGAAAGGAGTGTATTTTCGTGCTTATCCTGGCAGCACTGGCATTGTGGTTGTATTTTCTACACAATTACACCAGAGAGAACATAGTAAGAAGTTACTATGAAGTAAGTTAATATTTACAGGAATTCAATTAAAATCGTATGATTCGTTACGACGCCCGGACAGGGCATGCATACCATAGGGTTATACACTGGAGTAGGAGTAAGTACACTATTTCAGCCATAGCAGCCATTTTTATTGAAGTCTCAAACTTTATACACCTCTCTCTCTTTTCATGGAACAAACGGAGCAGAACAAAGAAATACGGCGAATCCTATTGGATCATTTGGCGGGTAGGATCGCAGACGGGGACGCTGTGCGCATTCCATACAATATTGACACCCCCGAGGGTACTATGGAAGTTTTAGTTCCGCCAAAACCTACTGACATCCAAGCCAAGCTGACGATGGGTGGTGGCGACATCGCGTGCGGAGAGTTTGGGCTCTGTCCGTTGGATTCTCTCACCAATGCCGTGTTGCTCTACAACGCTGAGTACATTTCAAAGTACAAGCATCAACGGGGAGGGCAACCCAACCAGAACGGTATGGCTACGTTGCTTTTTGGCGATGACATGCACAGTTACATCTACGGAACCGTTGTGGTGGCGCCGTCTTCCGGTTGGGAATAAGATTAAATAATATTATTTTTTTCCACAAAGTATCGTGTTTGTGTAATTGCGTCGCTGATGTCGTCTTTTTTCTTGAACGTGGCCAGACGCCCCAGCTCTTCCTCGCTCATGAAAGTGCGCGCTAGCTCCATGTGCGCCTTCTTGTTTTTCCCGTGATTCAGTTTCATCGTGCTGAAATGTCTCTTCACGGACTGTGGAGTAATGATACGCGTCTTTTCAAAATTCGAGCCCATGCACCGAATTGCCGTGGCGCAGCACTTGAACTTAGCACGCATTTGCCTCTCCACCAAGATGGTGTCTGCGATGAAGAAACCCCCGATGTAGAGCGTGTGCATCTTCTCGGGCAGGTCTTTGCCTTTCACGGTCTTTAAGTTAAGCAGGCCAAAATCGTAGAAACCCCGGTCGGGCGTCCAACGGCTCCACCCGAAATGGGTGGAGCCAATGTCGATCGAGAGAATCATTTTTTTTCAAAAAATTTCTACTAGATATAGTCAGGGGATTATACATGGTGACGATGGCGGTGACGGAAACTTAGGACTTTTGTTTAAAAACAAACGCGGAGTACATTAGAGTACCAGACACCCCACCAAATTCTGAGCAATAACACACCACAAAATACCAACCATTCAGTCGATTCCAGAGGGCCTCGGCACAGAACACATTTATGAAATCCCCTGCAATGCAAATGGAAGAGGCAGCTACGATGTACTGGTGCCTTGCATCGGCAAGGCATGCTGTACGCACATGGTTCCAGGCAGACTACGCAGCGCATTTCATTACCCCCTAAGAGGAGAATACCTGTTGGCAAGCAGCAGCAGTTCAGTAAATACGAAAGTAAGAAAAAACGGTGACGTTTCGGCTTCTGTCATGTGGAGAAAACCGTCGAGGCTCCATTCCCACGGATTCGCGTACGCCGTGTGCGCGGCATCGAGCAGAATTTCCCACGATAACGTAGAGGGGTCTGCAAGCTGCTCGCTGTACAACCACGCAGCAATGGAAATGAGAAGATAGCACGAAGTAATCACAATACTAAAGACGTCGAAAGCGTGCGCCTGTTTTAAAGACCCCGAACCCGTTTTGGATGTGAGCCAGATGCCAAACCCGTCGCGCAGCACGCGAGACCCGGCGAGTACGGCTAGCCAGCCTTTTGAGAAGGGCGAGCAAAAGGCCCAGAAAAAGATTGTCGGGACGAAAGCGAAAAGATGAAGGCGTCTGTCCACGACCAAAGACCTTTCCAGCGTGTACTGCTTTGCTTCTGCCACGGCTCGTTTTTTGCCCTCCTTTGTTGGTATTGAAGCTAAGACGGCTTCCCACGTTTTAGTGTAGTTGTTCAGCGCCGACCGATACCGCGCGAGAGAGAGAAGCTCCATCAGGGCAATGAACGCGTGCTGCCCTCCGTAGTAAACCAACCACCCTCCCTGGATGATTCGATCCGGGCAGTTCATGCTGGCCTGCAAAGGAGCAAAGCATCGAACCACAGATATCAGGCTTGTGGTTGTTATGATAACGTCCACCAAAAACGCGACGAGGACGGCGACTAAGGCAACATCGGCGCCGCGTTGGAAGAACGTGGATCCGATAGACAGCGGGGAGGCCACGTGGTGAAACCCTAGGAAGACGAAGCTGGAAACGGTGAGAAATTGGGATTGCCAGGCCAGAAATATCGTCGCGATGTAACTGAGAAAAGCCAGAAACCTGACCTGCCCGCTCTCCCTCTCTACATTTTGGTAGGCGAGTTTAAGCTTTGCGTTCGTCATTCTACGCTACCTCGTTTACCTCGTTTTGTATCTTTTGTTATATAGGCATCCGCCCCGCCACTTACAAAGCATGGGCGATTCCACGCAAAGGCTGAGGCTCGTCGCGGCGATGCCCCTGTGGCCAATCCTCACAAGAGCCGCGATTAAGGACGGGGCGCAGACGACGTGGGGCGCCACCGCTGCTCTACTCTGCGCAAGCTTCTTCTTTTACGTGGCAAGATCGCAAGTAGCCTGGCTGGGCAGACCCGAGAGAGAGTGGTGGCACACAAACTGCAAAGCTGAGATTGCCGCCTACGCCGCTATGATTTCGCCGCAGTCGTACTTTATCCCCGTTGCGGTATTTGCAGGCGTGTTCAAGCTTTTGTTCACCGCGGAGGCCCTGTCAGCTTCGGCGGAGGGGGGGGCTCTGTGGAAGTGCGCCCCGTTGGTGCTGCTACTCTACCCGCGGTGGGGGTACGCGCTCGACGTGCTGGGGGTCGCCTGCCTGCTCGCAGCCAGGCACTACAAGACTGAGGGGAGCGTGTGCAGCCAGCCCCAGTTTCACAGGGAACACGAAAGGCGAGCTGCGGTCGACTTGCTCGGCGTCTTGGTGCTGAGCAGCGCAGGCGCGCCCACCCCTACCCGACTGTGCCTGTTGGCCAATACGACCCTTCTCTGTCTGCTCGTGCACGCCAAGTACCCAAGAAAAGACGTTAGTTACTTTGACGCGGTGAACAACGTGAACACGCCCGTATACATGAATATACCCTTTCGAAAAGTAAACATTAAATAATTTTATTCCTAAAAACACTGCCCTAATAATGTGGTGAAGGCTGCCTCCAACTGTGTTGTGTTGCACCCCGTCGTGACGCATTGGTCTCTGTTCGTGTGATCTCCTCCTTGTTCGTCGCAACCACTCCCATCGACCACCTGGTACGCCGACACGAGTTCGTTGTCCGTGCAACCACCCACCGTGCAAATAAAAGACGCGTTGTTGACAGTACCGTCGCAGTTTTTACCCGAAACCGCATGCGTGCACGAACCGTCGTCCACTGTTGCGTTAGGGTCGTGATTGCAATTTTTCGTGTCGGTTTTCGCCTGCGTACACCCGTACGCCGTAACGTCCGTGGCACTGCCCGTCAAAAATGTTCTGTTGTTGCAAGAGTACTCGTCGCCGACCCCCTGGGTCACGTTGGTAGACCACGCGTTGCTCTCCCAGCACGCCCACGCGTAGCCGTCGCTTGTCTTCGTCTGCTTTGCAATGGGTCCATCGTCGGTGCCGAAGACTTGCCAGCAGCCGACGTTCTCCATCACGTACCGGGTCAAATCGAAGGACCGGACATCGTCATCAAGGTTTGCAGTGGTACAGCTATCGTCTTTTGCAGTCGGATTTGTGACGCAAGTGTCCGGGTTTGTAGTGCATGGGGCCACCACCATCTTCAGTTTCAGCGCCTTTGCTTGGAGAATGCTAGTAATTTTAGATTTCTTGTCTTCGGGCATACCAGGCAAATCGTCTACTTGAATCTCTATGCGATTTTCGTACCTCTTCTTTGCTTGTGTCTCTGTTCTCTCGTCGCGGGCCACCAAAATATTGGAAACTTCGATGAATCGCGCCTGTCGCTCCACCAGGTTGGCGTGGCTGTTACGAATTGCACTTATGGTGTCTTTGACCGACGACGGCAGCGTACAGATCCCGTTCTCTTTCGCAAACCCAGTCCTGCAGACGCCTTCGCAGTCGGCGTGTTTCAAATTCATGTCTAATTCGTAGTCTGAGTTTAGCCTGCCCGCATAGTAACACTTGTTATCGCGGTGAACCCCGTTTGTACTGGCATCGGCGGTATTGCAAGCGGACGCATCTGTGCATATTTGGATTTCCTCTTCGTCGCAAATGCCGTCCCCGTCACCGTCGTTTCTGCACTTGCAGTTATTTTCGTCGGAATGTGGCAATGTATTGACGTAGTTGTTTATCACTATTTTGTTTTGGGGACACGAAATGGATACGCAAACTCCGCTGTAGCCAGGCGAGACCTTGCCGTTTCTGCATGGCTCGCAGTTTTGGTCGTTGTCGTCGTCGCCCCAATTTTGAACGTGTGAAAATTCGCTGTCTTGTACCACTCCGTATCCGGGTCTGCACCTTTGTTCTGCACACGGCGCGCTGTGCGTGGTAAGATGGTTGGCCTGTGTGTCTGCACACTCCACGCACTTTGATTCTTCTCCCGTCGCTTCGTTCCAACCCCAGCCCGCTTGGCAAGTGGTGCATACTCCGTTTTCCTTCCCGAATCCGTCGTAACACTGGCACGTGTAACCGCTGTTCTCGGGCACGCACTTCCCTTCGCCGCAATTAACATTATTGCAGTGATCCACCGTGTTTTCGCAGTTGGAGCCTTCGTATCCCGTGTCTTCGCAGTCACAGCCACATCCACTGGGTATGTCACCCGTGGGTATCCCGCCGTTAAGACAGTTCGCCCCGTTTGCTCCTTTTGTGCACGAAACAGCAGTATCGCAGTAGGTTCCTGAGTACCCCGTATCGCAGCCGCAAGAGTAACTGTTCGTGCCTTCAATGCACGTTCCATGAACGCACACTCCCTGCACCGCCTTGAAATACCCCGTCATCCCCTGGTGTGATGTGCATTTCCAATGAAATTGAGTGTTTGGAAGGCCCGTGGAGATAATTAACTCCGAACCCTCTGTTAAACTCCCGCTGTAATTTGGCCCATCGGTTTGAACCGCGAACGGGTGATTGTCTCCGCTTCCAGAGCATCGTTTGAACGTGTACTCAGTGTGCGCCTGCAACTGCTCGGGGGTATTTAATGTTTGGGTACAGCCCTCGTTCGTGTAAAAGTTGTAGTACGGTGTGGTTTCACTCCCGATGCTAATCCAAACGGTAATGCTCGTGGCGGGGCAGTCAACAACGCCCTCTTTGCACGTATTTCCGGTCCATCCGGCGGCGCACTCGCACGTGAACGCGTTGACTTTGTCCGTGCACGTGCCCCCGTTGTGGCACGGGTTGGGCGCGCACTCGTCCACGTCGGTCTCGCACGCGGCTCCAGAGTAGCCGGCGGCGCACGCGCACGTGAACGCGTTGACTTCGTCCGTGCACGTGCCCCCGTTGTGGCACGGGTTGGGCGCGCAGTCGTCAACGCTCGTGCACGTCTTCGGTGGCCCTGTTTCCTCGTACCCAGAGTCACAGTTGCAGGAGTAGCTGTTCGTGCCGTCAGTGCACGTTCCATGAACGCCGCACGCGTCCGCCGGGCAGTCTACCACGTCTTGGTTGCAATAGAGTCCAGTCCAGCCGCCGTTACAACTGCAGGAGATTGCGGTTCCGCTTGACGTACAGTCTCCGTTCGAGTTGCACGAAGAGTCTTCGCAAATAGCATTCTGTTCACACGCGCCGTTTAAAATTGTAAACCCTTGTTTGCATTCGCAATCGAAGCCATAGGGGTATTCCGAACTATGACCGTCTTTCTCAATACAATCTTCGTTTGTACTGCACGTGTTGGGCGTGCATTCCTCAATATCGGTCTCGCAAGTAGTTCCCATCCACCCGTTGCTCGCGCACGCGCACGTGAACGCGTTGACTTTGTCCGTGCACGTGCCCCCGTTGTGGCACGGGTTGGGCGTGCAGTCGTCAATGTTGGTCTCGCACGTAGTATCTTCATACCCGGTTCCCGCGCAGTCGCACGTGTACGCGTTGACTTCGTCCGTGCACGTGCCCCCGTT
>Ga0209631_10003067_pt1 | contig 19554 bp, 12 predicted proteins | sample COG_08_FD_184752 | JGI IMG/M metagenome (GOLD analysis project Ga0209631, IMG submission 184752) | Pelagic Microbial community sample from North Sea - COGITO 998_met_08 (SPAdes) (version 2) | ecosystem: Environmental > Aquatic > Marine > Neritic zone/Coastal water | place: Helgoland, sampling...
TTACGCGACGTGGGCGGCTCCGTGGCCAAAGCACAAAACTTTCGTCAAAGGGTACTATAAACACTCGCCCACGTGCGAGTGCTGCGGCCTGCCGATGGCCCCCGATCACCCGGGCCGAGAGAAGTGGCAACGGGAGAAGGACGAGCGGGAGAAGGCTGAGGCTGAGAAGGCTGAGGCTGAGAAGGCTGAGAAGGCTGAGAAGGATGCAGACGCCAAGAAGGATGACTGAGTGAGTCGGCTACGAGTATCAAGTGAGTCGGCTATATGTAAGGACACTTACAACGTTCAAGCGGTTTCCCTCGCGCCCGCCCACGCTTCAAACTCAGAGGACCTGGAAACAAAGTCAAACTCCGAGGACCTCCGCGCGAAGTCATCATCTTCTGTATCCTCCTTCCCCACCGCCGGCGTCTCCTCCGCCGCCTCGATCACCCTCGCGATGCATCCCTTCACGAACGCGGCAACCTCCCTATTCGCCGCCTCGACCCGCGCCGCGTGCGCCTTTCGAGCCTTGAAACCGCGAAAATTCGATTGCACCGTGGTCGCCGCGCCCACCGTCTCTTGACGCATCGTGACAAAGTTCCGCCGCGCCTTGTGCCCGCGGTATTTCGTCTGCAGCTTGACCGCCGCGACGTGCCGTTCCTTCCGCGCCTTGCCCGCGTCCTTCCGCGCGACGTGACCACGAAACGTCGCCTGCACCGAAGTCGCCGCTCGCTCCATCTTTGTAAACTCTTCGTATTCCTCCACGATGATTTCCTCGCAGAGCCTACGTACCGCCTTCCGTCCCAACACTCCGCGCACACGCTTCTGTATGATCGTCGCCGCGGCGTTGAGCTCGTCGAGTAGCATGGGGCTGTCCAGCGGCGGGTCCATGGGCATCTCCCCGTGCAATGAGACGTAACGCATCTGAAACTCGACGACGCGCTTAAACGCGAGAATTCGAGTCGCCGCGCCCGCCGCCGCTTCAGCCCTCACGCGCCCGTCCCTTTCCTTCACCAGCCGCCGCTCGAGCATGGCGTTCACCGCGAGCGCCTCGCTGATACCGGCGGCGGCGCGCGCGGCGAGATCCCGCGACGCCTCCGTCTGTTTGCTCGCACGTTTGCCCGCGTCCTTGACGTCATCCGCCAACTCCTTCTTAGCGACCTCCGCGCCCTCCCTCGCGAGCCGACGCACCTGCTCCAAGCGCTCAGCCTCCCTTCCCGTGGCGAACTCGACCATCTCGGCGAGTTCTTTCTTGGTCCTCGCGCCGTCCTCGAGCGCCGTCGCGAGTTGTGACCTCGCCGTTTCGAGCTCCTCCTCGAGATGTTTCGTCGAGCGCAGATCCATCGGGACGCCCTCCGCTTTTTTGCGCATGCGCGCCGCGCCGAGTTCCTTCATCGCCGCCTTGAGGTCGCCCTCCAGTCGCGTGTTGCGCTTAACGAGGGCATCGCACTTGCCGCGGAGATCCTCGAGGGACAGCGCGTCGTCCGGTCGCGCGTTCTCGTCGCCGAAGGAGTGCACCGATGTCGGCAGGAGCTCGTCGGCATCTACGAAGGATTTGGGCTCCGCTGGGTCCGGGCTCATGGCCCGCGCGGTGGGACCGGGTCGGAGTGGCGATGTTCTCCGCCCTCGCGCGGGGGATACCATGCCGTTACCATCATCGGCGACGTCGTCTTCGTCCGCCTGCGGCGCCGGTGGCCTCGCGTCGAGCGCGGTCACGAGCACGCCGAGCACATTCTTGGCGAGGAGGAGCGCGGGCCTGGTCTGCTCGCCGCTCACGTCGCGCTCGTCGACCGCGTGAAGGAGCCGCGCGAGGGCCCGCGCGTCGCCCTCGGAGAGGTCAGCGTCCGCCTTGTGAAGCAGGAACGCGGGCGTGAGCGCCGCGAAGCTCGCCATGGTGGGCCGTCGAGGCGCGCGACACCAGTGGCTCCGTGACATGCATCGTTCCCCCCGAGAGACGAGAGAGAGTTATTGGACGGCTCGGGGAGACTAACCGTCGCGACACCGCGGCAGACTCGGCCCAGCGCCCACGGCCTACGCGACGGACACGTCACTCGCGCGCGAACGACTCGAGCTCGATGAGAATACACATCAACACGCACGTCAGCGCGCGCGAGCCGGCCGATACGGGCGATGACGACGAGGACGACGAGGACCCTTCCGAGCCACCGAGCGTTCCTCGAACCGACGGCGCCATCACCGACGCGTTCTGGCGACCCGACGCGAAGTTCGCGGGTAACAACACACGCGACGACACCGAAGATGCCCGGACGACGAAAGAACACCGTCGACGCGGCTCGTCCGGGTCCTTTTGGGTCCGCGTCGTGCGCGCGCTCGAGACGGAGTCCATCAAGGACGCGCGTCGAGCCGCGCTCTTGGACAGAATCTACGACTCGCATCTAGCAGACGACGACAATGACGACGGCAATCACGAGGGGAAGGACCGACCGCTCGAATCGTGGAGCCCGCGCGATTCCTCAGCGCTCCGCGCTTTGCTCGAGGACGACGCCATGGAGGACGGCGCGGCGTCCGTCGCCCACGCGAGGGCGCAGGCGATGTCCTTGATCCGCTCGAGGACGTGGACCCTCCTGGACGACCCTTCATCGTCGAAAGCGGCTCGAGCCGTCAGCGTCGCCACACTGGCACTCATCCTCATCTCGTCCCTCGCGTTTTGCCTGGAGACCATGCCGCAACTCACGGCGAGCGCGGACGCCAGGCTCGCGTTTCACGCGATCGAGTCAATGTGCGTTGGGTTGTTCACGCTTGAATACTTTCTCCGACTCGCCGCGTGCCCGAACACCCGCGCGTTCCTGACGTCGCCGATGAACGCTGTGGACCTCGTCGCCATCGCGCCGTTCTACCTCGCGCTCTTCGTCGATAACTCGGGCGGCGCGGGGGGCGCGAGGATGCTCCGGACGCTGCGTCTGGTGCGTGTCACTCGGCTGTTCAAGCTGGGCGGCCGGGTGGCTCGGCTGCGGGTGGTGGCGTCCTCGATGCGGGAGAGCGCGGACATGCTGGCGATGATGGTTTTTCTCCTCGCCGTCGCCGTGCTGGTGTTCGCCACCTTGGTGTTCTACGTGGAGCGGGGTGAGTACGTGCCGGAGGATCCGGTCGACGGCTCGGGCGGGTTCTACAGTCGACGCTCCGACGCGAGCTGCGCGCAGAGAGGTTGGAATGTTTCAGATTCGAGTTTAGGAACGAGTTACGTATGCGAGCGGCACGAGACGCCGTTCAAGTCCATCCCTGACTCCTTCTGGTGGACCGTCGTGACGTTGATGACCGTGGGGTACGGCGACGAGATCCCGACGACGGGTGCCGGTAAGTTCGTCGCGTGCGTCGCGATGGTGGCCAGTTTACTCCTCCTGGCGCTGCCCATCTCCGTCATCGGCACGGAGTTCACGGAGCAGTGGATGGAATACAAACAGGCGGACGCGGAAGCATCCCGAGCCAACACCGGCGGTGACGCACCCACCGTGGGTCCCACGAGTCGATCGATCAAGCCCGCGGGTCTCGTGGAGTCCGAGCGAGTCGTCAGTCGACGCGCCAGGGCTCTCGAAGAGACCCTTCGAAGGTGAGTTCATTTTACTCCTCGTATGGGCAATTAGTATGACGTGTTTTTTAAACTCAGGATTCGAGCCGTCACCGTCGACGCCGGGGATCGCGTCCACTCCGTCGATACCATGGTGCGCGCCAAGCGGTTAGAACAGGGCGTGATCGAGCGCCGCGCGGCGAAGCTGGGCGCGTCCGCCGAAGGGAGTGAGTCCGCGCTGAGGCTCCTGCGAGACGTCTTCAGCGACGGCGAGGACAGGCGGTTGGTGCTGGAGGTTGAGGCGTTGGCTGAGGAGCGCGAGCGTCTGCGGGCGGTCGCGGAGGTTGCGGAGGGGCTCGGAGGGGACGGGGCGCCGGGTCTGGTGCTGAGGTGTTTGGACAGGTACGCGTTGCTCGCGGAGTTGACGGAGGATGACGGGGAAGTGCTGGTGGGGGAGGCGAGGGCGCTGAGGGAAAGGGCGCTGAGATTGATTAACGGGTAATGTAAGGGGATTTCGTAACTGTAATGCGTATGCGATGAAATATATTTGACTCGTAATTATGACGGAATTGTAACTACGCACCATACGACTTTTGGTGCAAAAGGAATATCCCGCGAGCTTTTGGTCTTCTTCTTTTGTTTGTAACACCTTTTTGGAGGTTCGACCATCCAGGCGGCGCACCGAGCGCCGAGCGAGGAACCCCCGAACGCGCTCGAGAGGTTCAGTCGCGGTCGACGAGCCGAAAGAAAGCTCGCGACGTGCGCGTTCGTCCCGGGAGACACGCGCGACGCCCTCCACGTCGACGGTTCACCCCGCGGAAAGACATCTAAAAAGCACGGGAAAGTGACACACGCGAGGAGACGGTCACGATGGGCGGAGTCGGGGCCGCCGCGGGCGCCGCCCCGACGGGTACGGCGGTGCTCATCATGGCCCTGCTGGTCACCGTGACCAGCAGTAGCCTCGCGCTCACCATGGCGTACCTGTTCCGCAGCGGATACCCCTACCAGAGCACGGTGCTCGCCGCGCAGCAGCTGGTCTGCACCGGCTTTGGAGTGGTGGCCATGCAACTCATGCCGGAGGAGCGGAAGAAGCTGAGGATCTCGCGCCACAACTACCTCACCATGCTGCTGCCGTTCACGATCGTGCTCAGCGCCAAGCTGTTTTTGCAGAACAAGGCTGTGCAGTACGTCTCGCCGGCTTTCTACGCCATGACCGGGCAGCTGCTGCCAGTGGGCGTCACGATCGCAGGATTCCTGACGGGGTCGCAAAAGTTCAAGTGGTCCACGGTGTGCGCCGCCGCGGTGGTATCCGTGGGGGGCATCTTGATCAAAGCCGGCCAGATGGAGCTCTCACCCTTCGGCTTCATCCTCACCATGTCCTCCCTCGTTCTAGACGTCGTGAGGCTGCTCCTGATGCAACACCTGCTGCAGCCGCTGAGGCTCACCGGTATCGGCATGATGCTCCTCTCGGCGCCGCAGCAGTGCATCCTCTTCTGCGTCAACGCGGTGTGGACCGACGTGGGCGCCATCGCGCGGCGCATGCAGCTCACCGAGGAACAAGGGGGTTTCGGCGGCGAGTTCATGCCCATCGTGGGCACGGTGTGCGCCCTGGCGGTGGGCGTGGTTCTCTTCAACCTCTTTTTCGTCAAGATGACCAGCGCCATCATCAGCGCCATCTGCACCCCGTTTAAAGACCTGTGCACGATCATCATGTCGGATCTCTTCGTGGATCCGAGGACGGAGACGCCGAGAGCCATGGCGGGGTTCGGGCTGGCGTGCACCGCGTCGTTCGCGTACAACGTCCACGACATCTACGCGAGACGAAAGGCGAAGGAGAGCGAGGAGGAGGAGAAAAAGCCGCTGCTGGAAGAGGAGGGCCGGGTGGGCGCGACGGGGAAAGGAGGTTCAGACGAGGTGAACGACGGGGGTGAAGGCGACGACGCGGGCGGCGAAGGCGACTGGACGTACAGGGACGCGTACGTCGTCGGGTTCACATGCTGCGGCGCGGGCGTCGTCGTCTACGCCACGGCGCTGTGGTGGCACTTAAACCGCCTCTGATTCAGCGCCGCGTCGCCCCCCTCCATTCTTTCCGAACGACGAGTGTATCTACGCATCGTTTCGTATTATTTTAGCCGTGTCAATTAAGTGTAACACTTACGTCAGTTCGTCGCCGCCGTCGCCTCGCGCTTCTCCTGCGCCTCCTTGGCCCGAGCGACGGATTCCTCGTGTTCCAACTTGTGCACCCGGAGCTCCGCCCGCTCGGCGAAGAGCCGCGCCTTCATCCGCTCCAGGTGCTCGCGTTCCTTCACCAAACCCGTCTCGAGGTCCTCGAACCCGCGCATCTTCGCCTCGATCTTCTTCATCTGCGCCTCCGCGACGGAGATGACCAGCCGCTGAATCTCGCGCTCCTCCGCGTCGGCCAGGAGCTTGGCGCGAACCGCCGCCGCCGCCAGACCCGTCGCCGCCGCCTCCCGACCCTTGGCGTCCGTCACCGGGATATCCTTCGCCGTCTTACCCCCTTCCTTCCCGTCCACGTCCACGTCCATCGCGTCCGCGCCCGCCTCCTCGTCCATGGCCTCGAGCGCGGCTCTGGCGGCGGCGGCGGCGACCCGCGGCGCCACGCACGTCGCCAGGAACGCCACGTTGGACATCACGGGATTGGGCGCGCCGGCGAAGGGCACCGACAGGTCGTTCAGTGACTCATCGAGATGCACCTCCGGCCTGCCCATGCGGTGTCCGTCGGTGGAGAACGCGTCGCCGCCGCCGCGTACGTCAGTCGGGTCCCGCGAGGAATCTAACGCGTTTGGGTCGAGTTCGTCCAGGAATCGTTCCTCGATGGGCAGGCGTATGAACCGTCGGATGCACTCCTCGACGCTCTTGGTGCCCACGTGCGTGGCCACCTCGGCCCACGACTCGCCGTGCAGCTCGAGTGCTTCCAGCAGGAGCAAGGTCTCCTGGTCGGTCCAGTCGTCCTGTTCCATCTCGGCGTCGGATTCGTCCTCCTCGTCGTCGTCGTCCGTGACCTCCTCCCCGTCCTCGTTGACGGACACCGTCCTCGCCCTCTTAGCCTTTTTACTCGAAGCGCCTTGCGCGACGGTGCGCAGGAAGCTCCCGCTCGTGGTCCCGTCGGGTAACTTACCGGCGGAGAAGCACCGCCCGCACACGTCCACGCCCCCCACCGACGCCTTGGCCAACTTGATCGGCGGCTTGGCGCAGTGGTAATACGCGGTGCCCTTGCCGGTGATGTCCGCGTCGCACCCGACGCACGCGCGCTTGACGTTACCCTGGTTGCCGTAGAGCACGGCGTGCGCCGCGAGGGGTACCTCGATCACTGGCGCGGGCTGCTCCGGCCGGGGGTTAATGGGCGGGCGGCCGCGGCGGGCGCCGGCTTGCTCCGCGGCGAGCTCCGCGGCGAGCTCAGTGGCCTCCGCCTCCGCCACGGACGTCGCGGCGCCGTTCAGGGGCGTCGGCGGGAACCTGTACAGCGCCACGTTCGCGGCGCTGAACGTCCCGGCATCCGGCCGTTCCGGGCGGACGACGTCCACCGCGACGACGCGAGGGACGTTCGCGCCTAGTCCGGCGGCTCGTTCGGGATCCGAGCGCGGGCGCCAGTTGATTAAGCCCCACCGCTCGAGAAAGTCAAAGACGCGTTGCAGCGAGTTGACGTCGCCGACTAAACCGCGGCGCGCGCGGGTGAACCGGAGGCACTCCCCCGAGCTCTTCACCGCGCGGTACCGGTTCATCATCGCGGCGCGAATCGTGCGGTAGGTCTCCGGCGTCTTATTTTCGCTCCGCCCGTCGAAAAATTCTGGAACGCCTTGTTTTTCCAGCTCGTGCGTCGCGTCCCACCTGAACCAGTGCGAGTGCCCCGGGATCTTGTACGGCTCGTCTTGCGAGCTGGGATCTGAACCGTCACCGTCACCCATGTCGGCGTCGATGCCTTCGTCGATGGGCGCGACGGCGGCGGCGACGGTGGCGGCGACGGCGGCTGCTTCCTTCGCGGCTCCGCCCATCTGCCCGCGGCTGATGTTCTCCTGCGCCACCCGCGAGCCTCCCGGGTGCCTCCCGCTCGGGTTCACGGCGGGCGCGCCGGCGTCGTTCTCCGCGGCGGCCGCCACGGACGAGTGCGGCTGGGTGAGCTGCTGCCGGACGACGTGCGGGCCGAGGCGCTCCGCGAACTGCGGCGGCGCGACGCGTTCATCCTCGGGGGGTGGCATCCCCGGCGGCGCCCCCGCCGTTCCCGTCCCCTGCGAGACATCGTCGGGCACCGCGGGTCCGGCATCACCGGGCCCGCCCTTGCGCTTCTCGCCAACCTTCGGGGCGCCGACCTGCGCCTGCGCCTGCGCGGCGGTGGTCGCCGCCATCGCCTTGTTCGCCGCCTCCCTCGCCCGCGTCGCCGCGCGCATAGCCGTCTCCGCTGGATCTTCCCACGCGTAGTCCCCCTCCTCGCACCACTCGTTGTGTTTCACGCTGTCGATGATCCAGTTGTAGTGGACGTGTTTCGGGGGTTTGGTCCGGCCAGGGACGGCGAGGTGGTCCCCCGACGCGGCGCGTGTGAGTGAGTCGTCGGCGGGTGGCGCGTCCCATCGATGCGTCTTATCTCGGGCCGCGTGTTCCCGAGCGGTGCCAACGGAGAGCCACGCGTCGTAACTCTCCGGGTACCCGACGTAGTGCACGAGCGCCTCTTTGCCCACGACGCCGCGGACGACGCACTGATCGGGTCCCTCGGGAAAGTTACGCGGCGTCTCGGCGCCGTCGGTTGAGTTCAGGTCGGCGTGAATGACGTGCGTGACGCCTTGATCGTTAGCCGACGCCGCGAGCACCGCGCCCATGGCCCGCGCCGCTTGCTTCGCGGCGTCCCGTGATGCCGCCGGGACGTCCCCGGAGACGTACACCTTGGTATGGCCCAGCAGGCCTTTCTCTCTGAGTTCCTCGGCGCAGTCTTTGAGCATGGCGACGAACTCTGTTCGTTTGTGTTCGGATTGCCAGTCGAATCGACGTAGGCCCTTCTTGAGCTTGAACCTGACGCAGCGTCTGACGATCATGAACAGCGATCCGCCCGGGGTGTAGTCCTGCCAGTGGCGCATGGACAGCTTGACCATCGGCCGCGGGGTTTTGGAGGCGGCGCCCAAGGTTTCCTCGTGGCCCTGCAGCAGCTCGAGGATCACCTTGGCGACGTCCTCTCTGCCGAGGGGCTCGCCCGGGAACGCGCCCGCGAGCCTGCCCGTGATCGCGTTGAGCTTGCCCAGGTACTCTTCGCTCTGCGTGTGTCGTGGGTGGATCGGGGGTATCGAGCGGGGTCAGCGGTGGGTTCGAATCAATCACACGGGGGTCGAAGCACGGCAGCGAGAGAGAGGGACGGTTGGTCCGTGTTGTCAGATCCATCGATGATGTCATCGAGGAACCCTAGAGCGGTGAATGCGGTGGGGCGGATCGCGGGTGAATACGTCGCGGCGCGTACCTCGAAGTCCTTCTCCCGGAGCTTAACCTTGCGCTTCGCCGACATGGTGAACTTCACCATGGTGAGTTTACCGCACCGACTGCTCAGTCGCGTGCCGACCCGCGCGTTACCTCGTACTGGTCGCTCTCGTACCTTCCTGTCAGCTTTATTTATTTTCGAAAAATAAACCTAAATGCCCATAGCATGACAGTAATTCCCTATTCCAGGCTAACTGGAAAACTCTTAGCGATTTCGGGTTAACCGCTAATACGATCCAATTTTGGCTATTTACACGAGCAAACAGTTAGAAAGGGGACTCGTCTGTGGGCGGTCCCCGAAACGGAAGGAGCTAACGGAAGGACTCAATTCTCAATCCCGCCGACACCACATCCAACCGGCGCCTCTTCACATCCGGGCATCCAGGGCACATCTCCTCGGACTCCACCCGCATCGATGAGCGACGACGAGCACGACAACGGCGAGGAGGGCGACTTCGCCGACTGGAACGAGGAGGAGGAGGCGGAGACGCGGACCTCCCGATGCCTCTTCAGCTCCGCGACGCACCCCAACCCCACCGCCGCCCTGACGCACGCGGCGGACGCCCACGGCTTCGACCTGCGGGCGCTCACCAAACAGTACGGTCTGGACTTCTACGGCACCATCATGGCGCTCAACTACGCCAGAACCGTCGCGAAGGACCGCGGCGCCGGTGAGGGGACCGACGCCGCCGCGTCCAAAGATGCGGCGTCGGCCGCGATCGAGGGCATCGCCCGGGGCGAACATCGCGACGAGCGGTTCCTCGTCCCGACGCTCGAGGACGACGGCGTGCTCTTCGAGTGGGAGGAGTTCGTCGGCGCCGATGCGACGAACGACGCAGAGGATGACGACGACGACGACGACGACGCGACGCCGACGGCTAAGGCGGGCGACGACGAGGATGACCCAAAGGTGAATGCCGAGATCGCGGCTTCATCCACGGACCCGCGAGTCACCGCCGAACTCGCCAAGCAGCTCACCGCCGCCATCGCGGAGAACGACGCACTCAAGCTCAAGATGCTCACGCTCTCGGTAGGCGGCGACGGTGAGTCCGCCGAGGACGACGCGCCCGCGAACGTCGGCGCGTCGCTCCTCCCCGACGGCGTCGCCAGATCCAAATCCAAATCAAAACCCGTGCCAATCCGAGCCAAACCTCAAAAGTCAGATCCGAGGCCCGACAAACGGTCCGCCCTGCCCAACACCGTGGACGATCACTACTTCGACGGCTACGGGCACTTCGACATACACCGCACGATGCTGGACGACGTGCCGAGGACCGCCGCGTACAGGGACGCGTTGGAGTCGAATCCGTCTCTCGTGAACGGCGCCAGGGTGCTGGACGTGGGATGCGGCACCGGCATCCTCTCCATGTTCGCGGCGCGCGGGGGCGCGTCCGCGGTCGTCGGCGTGGACGGCGCGGCGCCGATGGCGGCGTGCGCGCGCGCCAACGTCGCACACAACGGCGTCGACGATACAGTCGTCGTCGTGCAGGGTAAGGTTGAGGAGCTGATTAAAGACGGGAAGATCCCGGGCGGGGCCAACTCGTACGACGTGCTGGTCAGCGAGTGGATGGGCTACGGCCTACTGTTCGAGTCCATGCTCGACACCGTCATCGCCGCGAGGGACGCCATGCTCAAGCCCGGCGGCGCGGTGCTCCCGGACGTCGCGACGATCCACGTCGCGGGTTTTTCCCGCAACGCCACGAGCCAGCCCTTCTGGGACGACGTCTACGGCTTCGAGATGCCCGCGGTGCAGGCGGACCTGCGTGAGGAGGCGTCCAAACTGGCGGTGGTCCACGGCGTCAAGTCCTCGCACGTGTGCACCACCGACGGGGTGGTCAAGTACCTGGACCTGGCCACGATGTCGGCGCTGGATACGGAGTTTAGCAGCGACACGGTTCTCGTCGTCGCTCGCGCCGACGGAATCCGCGGGGATGAGAACGACGACGTCGTCAAGGCGGGCGGAGGCCGCGGCGCCACCGGGCTCACGCAGCGCGACCCCGACCCTTCACCCGACCACGACACCGAGCCCATCATGTGCCACGGCGTCGTCGTGTGGTTCGACACGTCCTTCTCCGAACGGTTCTGTAAAGAAAAGCCGGTGGTGCTGTCGACGTCGCCGCACTCGGAGCGAACGCACTGGGCGCAGACGATGCTCCACTTCTCGGAACCCGTCGCGCTCGTGCCTCACGGCTCGTTCTGGTGGGGCAAGGACCAGCCGAAGCGCGGGCTCGTGGGTACCAGGACAAACCCGGCCAAGGGGATCAACATTCGGATCGGCATGGCCAAGTGCAAGGAGGAGGAGCGAGCGCGCGGGCTGGACATCTCACTCGAGTACGAGCCAGTCTCAGCCGACGGGACCCCAGGGACACGAAAGGCGAAGATGTACCAAATGTAGACCTGGATTTTGTCATCACACGCGTTTTATCATCCATGAGCTATCATCCGTTTCGCCGGTGAACCCCGCGTAAGTACCCGACGCCGCCGCCGAATTCCGGATTTTGGACCTCGATCTCAAAAAAGCGGCCTACCCATCATCGCCATGCGCTGCACCTCCTCCAGCGACGACCTAAACATTTCCACGCATCGAGTTCCCAGCACCGCCCTGTCCTTCATCAGCGCCTGCGATATGTTCGCGTCCTCGCCGCTGAACTCCACGAACATCTCCCCCGCGCTGGACCCGTTACCGTCCGCCACGATTTTCACCTTGTCCTCCGTCACGCCCATCCCGTAGAAGAAGTTGACGACGTCCGTCTTGGTCGCCTCGTACGGAACCGACCGAAGACGCAGTATCCCGCACAGCCGCGGGTCACCCGGCGGCGGCCTCGGCGGTAGCCACACCGATCGGGACGCGCTTTCAAACTCCTCATCCGTCGCCAGCGACGCGTGCACCGTCCGACCGTCGAACACGCGGTCGTGAAGCATCTCCCGCGCGGCTCGCGCGCTGAACTCCTCCTGGAACATGACGTAGCATCGCCCCGGCTGGTCCGCCTCGATCGCCTCCACGGGCGGAGTGGGCGTCGCCATCGCCTCGATGAGCCCGCACTTGGCGCACTCGCCGCGGACGTCCTCCTCAAACTCCCGTCTCGAAGTCTCATCCGTGAGTTCCTTCGCGCTCAGCATGTTATCCAGTAAGACGCACCGTCGCGTAAGTGTCTGGACTGGGAGCCCGAGGGGCGTGGGGGGAAACGAGGCGTTCACTGACGCGCCGTCCGGGAGGTTGGACCGGATCCCGTCGCGTAAAAAAGGCCGGTCCTCCTCCGAGTTCATCTTGGCGCGGTAAAAATCCTTACTCGAACTGGGGTCGTCCCCCGGGAACGACGGCATGGTCGCTTTATTCATCGCTGCTTTATTCATCGCGTCGTTCGCCGCGGTAGCCTGGATGGGTGGTGGGGTTTTGGTCAGTGTTTGGTCCGCATTTGGGTGGTATTTGGGTATTTGGGACGGAAGGGATACTGTTTGGTCACTCACCACGTCGACGTCCTCGCCGGCGTATTTTCTCGCCGCCGCGTGCGCCGCGGCTCCCTCCGCCGCCGGGTTCTCCGCGCACGTCTTCGCGACGTCCGGGGTCCACCCCTTCGGCCTGCCGACCTTCATGACCCGGCCGCATAGCTCCACGCCGTCGAGGTGCATCGCGGCGTCGGACAGCTCGTGCGTTCGCATCTCCACGAAGGCGTACTTCATATCCGGCGACATGTTCACCTGCACCACGGGGGGCGCCGACCTCGGATCGTCGCAGAGTTCACCCAGGGCGCTGTTGAACACCTCGGCGAGGACGTGCTCGTTGACGACGGTCATCGCGAGGTTGCCGACGTACACCTCACGCATCTTGCGACGCCATATGGTGGCGTTCATGCTTCCCGGGACGCCAGCCGCCTGGTTGATGACCCATTGTTGCGCCAGCTGGAGCTGCTGTTGCATCTGCTCCTTCGCGAGCTTCTGCTTGGCCTGCTCGATGGGATCCTCGAACATGTCCTGGGTCTTCTTACTGTCCTTGACCTTCTTGTCCCGCCTGCGGTCTTTGCGTCGGTCTTTCTTCCGGCGACGGCTTTTGCTGCGGCTGCGCGAGTCGGACGAGTACGAGTCGCTGCGGGACGAAGATCGCGATTCGGTGCTGTACGATCGGCGCCGGCGCCGTTTCTTGCGCCGATGCTTCCTGTGCTTGCGCTTGCGTCGATCTCTGCTCCGGCTTCCGCTTCTGCTCCGGCTCCGGCTTCTGCTCCTGCTCCGAGTCCGGCTCCGGCTGCGTCGCTTGCGCTCCTTCCTGCCGCGATCCCTACTCCGGCTTCGAGATCTGCTGGACTCCCTCTCCCGGCCTTGGCGTTCCGATCCCTTGGGCCGACCTGATCCCTTCCCATCGTCGGGCCCGGCCTCCGCCCCGTTGGTGGGCGCCTCTCGATCCTCGCCCATCCGCCCCGAGTGCCCAACCCCCGCGGGCGCTCCTCCGCTTGTGTGCCACCACCGACAGGCGGGCACGCAAATTTCGTTATTTTCGCAACAGAACGAACCCTCGCCCGACGCGTCATTACTTTCAGCGCTATCCGGCACAGATGGCGTCCTGCGTCGCCCCCGTCGCGGCCGCGATCCGCGCCCCCGCCCGCGCGCGCCACGCCGCAAAGCCCCGCGCTCGCGTCATCTCCCCGATCCGCGCGGCTAACGAGGAGGCTGGAGAGTACGTCAGCGTGCGCGACACCATCGAGGCTAAGATCGCCGCCGAGATCGAGTGCGAGTACCTCATGGTGAACGACGACAGCGCGAAGCACTCGCTTCACAAAGGGATGCACGACGGGAACGCGAAGACTCACGGCAACGAGTCCCACTTCTCCGTCGTCGTCGTCTCCGATTCCTTCGACGGCATGAACCCCGTCAAGAGGCACAGGACCATCAACGCCATCCTCCAAGAGGAATTCGACGCGGGGCTCCACGCCCTGCAGCTCACCACCCGCACCCCGGCTGAGCACCGCAAGGCGAAAACCTCCGCGCCCTGATTCAGGTCTACTAGCGTAAGGCGTCTACTAGCGTAGGCGTTCACGTTTATTCATGTAAGAAGAGCTAATTCATCGATTCACGCGACGTCAGTCACCAGCGCACCCTGGACCGCGCCGAGGGACGGCTTTGAGATGGCATTCACATCGCTCACACGTCTCTCCAGGTGCAAGCATAGTCGTCTTCCGGAGGCTCGAACGTCTCGGTCGCGAGATGCGACGTATCGTACGGCACGTTCCGTCGGCACTCCTCCGGCGATAGGAACGCACCGAGCTCCACGGGCACGCCGTGGAACGAGAACGACCGGCAGTCGACGTTGGGCGCGTCGTGGTGGTCCTCCCACTGCGCCATCAGATCTTCACACGCGATCAACTTGACGCTGACCATCCGCCCGCACCGTTTCCGCACCAGCTCGCACGTCAACACGTCCGTGTACGGGTCGTTGCGCTGCGACGCGAGCGTCTCCGCCTTGGGCTTGAACCTGAACCACGCCACGGGCTGGAACCGGGGCTCCGTCTCGCCCCCCGCGGAGAACGAATTACGAGTAGCTTCAAACTCGACAACCTCGCCCGCCGCGCTGGTGTGAATCGCGACTATTTGCGGTAAGACGCCGCTTTCCACGCCGTCGCGGACTTTTTGTAAACTGTCGATGCCGTCAAACACGGTGGACGAGCGCTCGTGTTCGCACCCGGCCCGGACCCAGTCCCCGACCGCGGCGGCGTCGGGGAAGAGCGACAACTCCGCTCCCAAAAACGGTTGTAGCGGGCCGTCCGCATCCTCCGGCCAACCCTCACCGACAATCTCCAACCCGCCCGTCTTCCTCGCCAGCTTGAAGCCAAACGGCTGGCGCTGCATGCACCGCCGCCACCGCTTCGCACCCTCGGACATGTAGAATATGTGATTAGCGTACCGTTCCCGCGTCGTTTGGTCGACATCGGGCGGCCCGCGGGACACGAACACGGCTCCGCAGCCGACGGGGCACGTGAACTGCCCCGATCGGTTAATCTCGAACCGGTTCAGCACCTGGATGGGTGGTGGGGGTTTGGTCAGTGTTTGGTCCGCATTTGGGTGGTGATTGGGTATTTGGGTATGGAAGTGAGACTGTTTGCGCGCTCACCACGTCCCGCCGCGGGTGCCCGAGCCCGCTCGAAGCCCCTTTCCTCTTACCGTACCAGAAGCACGCGTCGATGTCCCGCTTCGCCCTGCGCGTGTTCGCGGACGGCCGCTCCTTGTGCCTGTGCATCTCGGACAGGTCGTGCATCGCCATCTCCAGCATCTCGTGCACCCCCGACAAACGCTCCGATGTTTCCCTAAACTCCGCGTAAGCTTCCGAAGAATGTCCGGCGCCTTCGAACCTTCCGTAGCCGTGCTCCCGGACGATGGCGTCTAGCTTGCGCGTGTGGTGCAGCATGCACTCGCCGTCGCCCCCGAGCCCGAACTCCTCCATCGCGAGCCCGCTGTTCAGCAAACGCAGCGGGGTATCCGCCGTGGGCACCCACCCGCCGCCCTCGGAGTTGGCGCCGAGGCCCCATCCCCGCTCCCGCGCATCCATCAACCGACGCCACAGCTCCGGGTCCGGTTCCTCCTCCCGGCCGGCGGTCGTGGGCGGGCCGGCTTCCTCGTGTCGTTGCCACGCGATCGCGGCGTCGCGCATCTCCACCGTGAGCGCCGGGAACCGCGGGTGTTTGGTCCAGCTGTCGGCGTCGTCGTCGAAGATGATCTCCGGTTCGGCGTGGTAAAGTAGTTTGCCCATCTCGTTCCGCCCCTGCACCGCGAGCGCGAGGTGGTGGATGTAAAAGTTGAATATCTCGCTGTCCGGCCACGCGCTGAAGTCGAACGGGTCCTCCGTCATGTCGTGTTCGTAGCACTCGCGTCGCACGCGTTCGTAGTCGAGCTCGGGCGGGTCCTGGTCGTGCGCCATCTGCGTGAGTTTGTCTTGGACCTTGGCGGTGAGCGCGCATCGCGATATCATGTACTTGCGCTGCCGCCGCGCCTCCTCGGCGTACTCGTGCGCGGCGGTGGCGTCCTCCATGGTGAGCACCCCGACGCAGTTGATGTTCCCGCTGGTGGCGCTGCAGAAGAAGCGGTCGTGGCGGTCGGGGTTGAAGAGGTTGCCCGCGAAGTTGTCGCCGTCGTTCTCGTCGCAACCGCCGTCGGTGTAGAGACCGCGGGCGGACACGGCGTGCGCCTCGCCGGCGTTGAACTTTGTGTGCAAGTGCGCGTAGAGCTTACGCCATCGAGCCCCGCGCACGTACTCCAGGGCCTCGCGCCCGGCGTCGTCCGTGTCCATGGGCTCCCGGTCCGCGAGGTCATCCCAGGTCTCGGACGCGTCCTTGATGCCGAAAAACCACCACACGATTTCTCTCCACACGCGCTCAGATCCCGCCTGGCGACGCATCTGACGCGAGACGCCCATCACCCGCACGATGTCCGTCGTATGCAGACCGGATCGCAACACCTTGTCGAAGACATCCTGGGGCAGGTCATCGAGCAACATCGCGCCCCCTCTCTGCGCCTCGGAAGGCGAGAGGGTTCGACCCGATATCGCTTCATCAAAAAGAGCGAGACACTTTGGATAGATGACAGAAAAAGTTCGTGCGTTTGTGTTCGCGTTGACAATGTTCTCTCGTTCAGGCTACCACCGGGCAACCCCTTTCTTCCGTTTGGTGTGCTTACCGAGCCCGAGGTATCCCCGTCGCAGGGCGCGCGTGGCGATCCGCAACACGCGGAAGCACAGCGGTCCCTTGGGCACCGGCCTCGACTTGCCGAAGATTGACGTAAACTGCGGATCCGCCGCCAACTCGCTCCACCCGTCGCATCCGTGCTTCATCGCCGCTCTCAGGACCGCGATGTCGTGCACGCCAGGGGTCCACCACCGCGGGAGCTCGCCGGTCTTGATGACGGGCATCGGTAGTCCCGCCATCGTCCCGTTGTTCTTCTCGAGGCACATCCGGAGCGTCTGCGTCATGTCCAGGCGTTCGCGGAGTCGGTTCGCGGTGATGGCGGTGAGCAAGCCGAAGGGTGCGCCGCCGCCTCGCCTCCTCGATCCCTTCTCGTCCTGGCTCCCCTTCACGGGGGTGTCAGCGCCGTCCGGGTCATCGCCGCCTTCCTTTTTGAGCCCGGCGTCGTCTCCCTCGTCGTCTCCCTCGTCTTCGTCATTCCCGTCATCGTCGTTGTCGTTGTCGTGGCCTTCATCGTCGTCGTCGTCGTCGTTGCCTTCATCGTGTTCGTCTTCGTTGCCGTCAGCCGCGGGGCTGCTCGCCGCGGTGTTCTCTCCCTGCGGAGACGCATCCCCGCCGCCATCCTTCACGCCGCCATCCTTCATGGCCTTCACCGCATCCCGCCAGCCCACCTTAGTGGGGTCCGCCGCCGTCGTCTTCGCGACGCGGATGCGGCAGACTATGCACTTGCACCCCGGCGCGTGCGTCTTCCCGGATCGGATCTCGCCTTTAGACGCCGCCTTGAGCCCGGTGACCGCCGTCCTCGCCTCGAGCACCCGCATCTCACACGCGGTGGCGTGGAACACGCGCTGGATCGTGCCGACGTCCCGTGCGATACCGGCGTTAGCGCCGAGCGCCGTCCAGTCCGGCGCGTGGTCGGCACGCCGCGGGAGCCCGTGTCGCATCAACGCCTTCAAAACATCCTTGCGCACCCGCGTCGTGATCCCGCTCTCGCGCAGCGAATGGATGAGCGAGCGCACTGACTCGTCCGCCTCGGGGTTGACGCCCGTTAACGCGTTGAACCCCGGGTGGTCGGCGCACAGGAGCTTGCCGACGGAGGCGTCGGCGCCGTCCGCGCCCAGGCAATCCCACTCCCCCCGCGTCATCGCGCCGTCCTGTTCCTCCGCGGCGCCATCCGCGTCCGACGCCTTCGCGCGCATCGCACCCCGCTTGACCTCCCTCGCGGCGCGCTCCGCGGTGGACATCGACGGCTTGGGCACACGTCGCTTGTGCCCCAACACGCACTGCACCCACGGCGGGTCCGACGGCTTCAACGCGCCCGGGTCACCCAAGTCTTTCGCCACCCGCCGGACCCGGTCCGTCAAATCCTCGGGACGCGGCCACGCGTATTCACCCTCGTGGAGCCGTTCCGCGCGCTCCTTGGCGTTTGCGAGTTCGGACTTATCACCCCCGGGTGTCGTGACGTGCATCGCGTGTTCCGTGTCCGTCTCGTCACCCTCGGCGTCGCCGTCGTCGTCCTCCTCCGCCTTGTCCTCCTTTCTCTTCGCCGCCGCGCCCGCCGTGATCGCCGCGCCGTGATGCTCCCTCGCCTGCAGGTAGAGCCTGTGGTGCTCGTCGATGGCGGCGATGGACTCGCGGAGTTGCGCGACGGCGGCGTCACCGCCCTTGGATCGCGCCGCCTCCGTCGCGACGGCAACGGCCCACGGATCCGATCGCACGGAATGAAAGTTCCCAAAGCCGTGCCGGTACACGCCGTACAACAAGAAAAAGTCGCACGTTCCGTCCCACCACACGGGCAGACTCCGCTTGACGTCAGACGCGGGCAACGGGCACGCCCCCGCGAGCGCGATGGCGTCCTCCTGGGTCTCCTCCGCCAGCAGCCTGTCCACCGACCTGTTGATCATCTCGATCGTCCGAACGCGGCGGGTCCAAACCTTGCAGTTCGCCGCGTTGAGCTTGGCGCGGGATCCGAGGTTCCACGAGCCCACGAACGGATCGGCGGGGAGCCGCTCACCCCCAGGGGACTCGCGCTTAAGCCTGTCCGCGAGGTACCTGGCCTCCGCGCTGTCCGGCTCCAGTCGCCGGTGCATCGCGCGAATCAGATCCCACGTCGCGAGTTGCACGTCCCTCGAATCGTGCCTCGGCCTCGACGCGGGTCGCAGGGACATCCGCAGCTTGGCCCATCGCCCGATGCCGAACGACAACACCGCCTTGCGGAGGCTCTCCTTCTCGTGCTGGATCCAGTTCTCCCGCGGCTTGGCTTTGTCTCGGTTGGATTCGTCGTCTTCGTTTGTTTCGTCGTCCTCGGCGCCAAAGTCGCGGCGGAGCGCCCTGACCACCTCGTAGGTGCCCTGGGTGTTCCACCGCGCCTGAAGGTCAGCGAGGTGTCCGAGTTTCGCGTCCAGCTGGGCGCGATAGCGCGCTGCGGTGATTTGGGAAGGGGGTTTGGAGGTTTGGTCGGTGGGCGTTAGTTTTGGATCTGGGATTCGATCGATCGGTCGCGGTCACAAAGTGGGCACCGCGCGCCCGGGTGAGCGGGCGCCGCGCGGGGCGCTCGAGGATCGTCGGCGTGTGAACGCGAACGCGGAGGAGACGCGGACGTTCGTCCTCGGCGCATCCCGCGCGCCGCCGCGCGACCGAGGCGGCGGTAAAGGGTTTAGGCGGGCGGGCGGTGACTCACCTATGTTGGCCTCGACCATCGGGTGCCTGGCGGGCGCCGGTGGTGGTTTTGGCGGTTCGGGCGCTGGGTCCGTCGACGTGGGGTTCTCCATCGCGCCGCTGACGCACTCCGTCGCCGGGAGTGACGCGCGCCGATACCCTCCGCGGGCGACCCGTTCTGGCCGATACCGATCTCTGGGTTTCCACGAAAATAGTTATCTCGGCGGCCACTTCAAGCTGAACCGAGGC
>Ga0209631_10003069_pt1 | contig 19546 bp, 18 predicted proteins | sample COG_08_FD_184752 | JGI IMG/M metagenome (GOLD analysis project Ga0209631, IMG submission 184752) | Pelagic Microbial community sample from North Sea - COGITO 998_met_08 (SPAdes) (version 2) | ecosystem: Environmental > Aquatic > Marine > Neritic zone/Coastal water | place: Helgoland, sampling...
GATGAGCTGCTGAATGGTTGGCATACGACCTATCTATCAGTTTACGTGTGTACAAATACTTTTTCCCCACATTAAAGGGGGTGCAAAAGTAGCAGATTCCTGCTTAAAAGCAATAGCTCAAGCCTCATTTTTTCAAGCAATCAGTGCAATCAGGGCGTGTGGGATAAAAACACACTGGAATTCAGGACGTTCACACACGAAACGCACCCCTCAGTGGTCGCGAAAAACGACGAGTTTTAAACATATCGACGAAGAGTTGGCTGAAGCCTTCCGTGATTTGGTCCCTCTCCGTACCTTCGAATAGTGGAATTTTTGAACGAACTAAACGAGGCTCAAAAAGCCGCGGCCACCCATAAGGATGGTCCGCTCATGGTCATCGCTGGTGCAGGCTCTGGAAAAACGCGCGTGCTCACCTATCGCATTGCCCACCTCATCGCACAAGGGGTAGATCCCTTCTCTATCCTAGCGCTAACCTTTACAAACAAGGCGGCCCGGGAAATGAAAGAGCGAATTGGAACAGTCATTGGCGAAGGCGAGGCTCGGAACATTTGGATGGGAACTTTTCACAGCATCTTCGCCCGCATATTGCGCATCGAATGCGAACGGATCAATTACCCGCGCAACTTCACAATTTTCGACACCCAGGACAGCCGGTCACTCATTAAAGACATTGTTAAAGGACTCGGGTTGGATGACAAAGTGTACAAGCCCGCAAGCATCCAATCGCGAATCAGCAACGCCAAGAACAACCTAATCGATGCTGCCGGGTATGCGGATCATGCCGAGATCATGTCCGAAGATCACCAAGCCGGGAGGCCGAGAATTTCGGAAGTATACCGTGCATATGAGAGTCGATGTTTCCGAGCTCATGCCATGGACTTCGACGACCTGCTTTTCAAAATGAATATTTTGCTTCGAGACTTCCCGGATTTACTCCTGAAGTATCAGCACAAATTTTTGTACATCTTGGTCGATGAGTACCAAGACACCAATTTCGCGCAATACCTCATCATTAAGCAACTCGCTGCGCTGCGCGAAAATCTCTGTGTCGTGGGAGACGACGCTCAGTCTATTTATGGTTTTCGTGGAGCGAACATCCAGAACATTTTTAATTTCAAAAAAGACTACCCTGATTTTGCACTTTATAAACTTGAGCAAAATTACCGGAGTACGAAGTATATCGTGGACGCCGCCAATAGCGTCATCGCGAATAACAAGGAGCAAATTGAGAAAGTCGTTTGGACGGCCAATGACGAAGGAGAGCGAATCAATGTTCACCGATGCTACAGCGACCATGAAGAAGGTCGTTGGACTTCGACGCAAATGTTTGACTTGCACAACCAGCAACAACAACATTGGTACAGCATGGCCATCTTGTACCGAACCAATGCGCAGTCCCGTTCATTTGAGGAGAGTCTTCGCAAGCTGAACATCCCCTATCGAATTTACGGGGGGCTGTCGTTTTATCAACGAAAGGAGATCAAGGACCTCATCGCGTACTTCCGCTTGACGGCTAACCCACGGGACGATGAAGCGTTGAAGCGGGTCATCAATTACCCCGCACGCGGAATTGGCAAGACCACCATGGATCGTCTCTTGGTGGAATCCGCTGAACGCGATGTGAGCATCTGGGATTTACTCACTGACGATCTCACTCCGCTCACAAGCATCAAAGGAGCTTCCCTCAAAAAGACGTTGGATTTCGTCCAAATGATGCGCGGTTTTCGCGCAGAAATGGAAAAAAAGGATGCCCATGATTTGGGCATGCACATCGCCAAACACACGGGGCTCGTTCACACGCTCTACCAAGACAAAACTCCAGAAGGTGTGGCTCGGTACGACAACTTGCAAGAATTGCTGAACGGCATGAAGTCCTTCGTAGAACAAGCGAGGGAAACCAACCCCGATGAAACGGCCTCCTTGGGCGATTTCCTGATGGATGTAGCCCTTCTTACCGATGCCGATCAAGACGATGGAGACGACAACAAAGTCAGTCTGATGACCATCCATGCGGCCAAAGGGCTGGAATTCGATCACGTATTCGTTGTGGGCCTGGAGGAAGAGCTGTTTCCTTCGACCATGGCGTTGCAGTCGCGCAGCGACCTCGAAGAAGAACGAAGGTTGTTCTATGTCGCATTGACTCGCGCAAAAAAATCCTGCTCTCTGAGCTATGCCTTGACCCGCTACAAATGGGGTCAATTGATACAGGCTGAGCCGAGTCGCTTCATTGAAGAAATCAATCCCGACTGTGTCATCATGCCTTCTACCCAAGACGCAAAACCCAATCCTTTTGCTGGAGGCACAGACTTTTCTGCTCAGCGGCAGTCTTGGCAGCAAATGGGCAGCTCCAAAGCATCGGATGCGTTCAACCGAATGGCCACGAAGAAAACGGCAAGTCAGCAACCAGCCGTTACTCCATTTAAAAAGAAAGCCACTCCTGCCCCTCCTGTTTCACCTACCGGAAAGCAGATGAAACCCGTGGCTCAAACGCCCGGCTCTGCAGCTTCCAATGATGCACCCATTGCATCGAGCGGGATCGCAGAAGGAACAAAAGTTTGGCATGAAAAATTTGGTAAAGGCAAGGTCTTGCGGATAGAAGGAGTTGCACCGAACGAAAAGGCAACGGTCTTTTTCCCGAATGCAGGGCAGAAGCAATTGTTGCTCAAATTCGCCAAACTTGAAAGACTGGAAGGATGATGATCGCATTCACCCCAATCTACCGAGGACCGCTGCTGGTCTGCTCGCTCGTCCTTGCCTTTGCAAGCGTGAGCTGCAAGGGGGGAAGCGATGGTGCGCTCACCCTGAACGTGGAAGTGCTTCACGCATACGATGATGCACCCCTGAACGAAATGGATTTGGAACTCGAACAGCGCATCCTTCAAAATGGTGTTTTAAATGGGAACTATCAATGGATAGGCTCAGCAACGAGCGACGAGACGGGGCTTGCTTCGTTTCAATTTGAGCGATTCAATGCACTGGATTATCAGCTCAATCTCCTGGAGGCAGACTGGTTTCAGCGGTCCGAACAGATCAATCCAGACGATTTCATTGAGACCAATGAAGTGAGTATCGTCATCCATGCTACGCCAAAGGGCACAGTAAGAATCCAACTGATCAACGCGGCTCCCAACGATGAAAATGATCAAATCTCATTCCGATTACTGAATAGCCCTGGAGAATACCCCACGTGCTCCAACGATTGGGATTCATACACAGGACTGAATGTCAATGTAGAACGCACCTGCGATATCGAGGCCGACCGCTACCTTCCTTTTCGGTACACGGTTTTCAAAAATGGCGAAACCTTGGAAACGGTCGATTCCATTTGGGTAGCACGCGGAATCCTCACTGAACTTGTTATTCCTTGGTAACCATGACAGGCCTTCGCTCACACAGTTTCACCGTTGCCAAAACAGCGCGTTTCTTTACGCTCGGCCCCCCTATTGGGGAAGCGAAAGGCGTGATGGTTGCGCTGCACGGATACGGTCAACTCCCGGAGTTTTTCCTTCGAAAGTTCACGGCGATCGCCGAGGCCGGGTGGGCGGTAATCGCACCGGAGGGAATGCACCGATTTTATCTAGAAGGTGCTCATGGAAGAGTGGGCGCCTCTTGGATGACCAAGGAGGCGCGGGAATCAGACATTGAGGATTATGTAACGTATCTCGATCAACTTATGACCGAGCTCAAGCTCCTCGATATACGCCCCGTGTTGCTTGGATTTTCACAAGGCGTTGCAACAGCCTCCCGCTGGGCCGCGCTCGGTCAAACCTCATTTTCTCGATTGATCTTATGGGCCGGAGTATTCCCCCCTGACTATCCGTGGGAAACGGGGTGGAGTCGACTGAACGGCCTGCCAATCGATATCGCTCTGGGAACAGAGGATCCTTTTTTTGGATCTGAATTGATGAGCGACACCGCAACAATTCTACATGGCAAATCCATTGATTATCGAACGCATTCCTTCGAAGGAGGCCATGCCATCGAACCTCATTTGCTTTTTCAACTTCTCGAAACCTCACGGCCTTGAGACCCATCTCTTAATTTTGTCAGAAACCGCAGCATTATGAGTTTAACTTTCGAGCAAATAGCACTCTGCATTTGTGCACTCTTCCTGAGCATTCTAGCCCCTGCTCAGCATCTCACTTGGCCTCACGAATTGGGACGCGCAGAACAGCGACATGTCGAGCGACATGGCTTTGAGCCGATTCAATCAAGGGGCATTGAAACGCCCCCGCCATTCGATAGTCTCCGAACTGCTGCCGAATGGGAGGAGGTGGAAGCGCTTACGATTGCCTGGACTTCGTTTCCATGCATCCAAAAGCAGATCGTCGCCGCGGCGAAACAGGAATGCAATGTGATCATTTTTGCCGATAACCCATCTGATGTAGAAAACTACCTCACCACCTCCATTTGCGGCGGTGCGTTGGATTTGGAAAACATCGACATCGTTGATGCAGAATACAATTCAATATGGATTCGAGACTATGGCGCCAATACGGTTTATGGGAGCTGGAACGACAATCGAATCTTGGTCGACTGGAAGTACAACCGGCCCCGGCCCGAAGACGACATCATTCCCGATGTCCTGGGAGAAGCCATGGGCATTGATGTTTACAGCACAACGGCTGAACCCACCGACTTAATGAACACCGGGGGCAATTGGATGTCTGATGGATTCGGAACGGCCTTTGCCTCTGAACTCGTCCTGGATGAAAACGACGGAGGGAGCACTTGGTGGACGGACTACCCGGATCACAGCGAAAGTGAAATCGATCAAATCGTCAGCGATTTTCATGGTGTAGAAACGTACATCAAAATGCCGAATTTGCCATTTGACGGCATTCATCACATCGACATGCACATGAAGTTGCTCGATGAGAGCACGTTGCTCTTGGCTGAATACCCAGAAGGCGTTGCCGATGGACCTCAAATCAATGCCAATTTGGAATACATCTTATCGAATTACACCACGCGGTGGGGCACACCGTTCGATGTCATTCGCATTCCAAGTCCTCCAGAGCAAGGCTTTGGAGGGGGCTATCCCGATCAAAACGGGTGGTACTTGACGTATACCAATTCGGTCTTTGTGAACAACACGGTTTTGCTTCCCACGTACTACACCGAATACGACACCACGGCCATACAGATTTACCAAGAAGCTCTACCTGGCTACGAAATTGTCGGAATCGATTGTGACAACAACGGATCAGCGATTATCTCTTTGAGCGGGGCCATTCATTGCATCACCCACACAGTTGGTGTGGAGGATCCATTGATGATCAGTCACCTTCCACTGCCCGACACAGAAGACGACCAGAATGAGTATCCCGTTGAGGCTTACATCAGCCACCGCAGCGGCATCACGTCCGCGACACTGCACTGGAGTGCAGATTTAAACGGCAATTGGAATTCCGAAACCATGAACCCCCTGGATGAAAACGGCAACTGGACCGCCAGCATCCCTGCGCATCCTCAGGGCACCACCCTCTATTACTATGTAGAATCCGTTGCCAATTCCGGAAAAACAGGGACGCGACCGATGCCCGCACCTGAAGGCTGGTGGTCGTTTCAGGTCTTCGATCCGAGCGTTGGAATGGATGAATTCGCAGTCTCTCCTTTGCTCTCGGCATTCCCCAACCCTGCCGGAGCGATTACCTGTATTCCAGTTGATTTAGACCGTGGTACGCAAACTGAGCTTGTACTCCTCAATGCCCTGGGTGAAACGGTTGAAGTCATTCAGAGCGGTTGGTTATCCGCTGGGTCTCATAAATTGTTCCTGCACGCCGATCGTCATTCTGCTGGGGCCTACCTGCTCGTCCTGCGAACGGCCCAAGGCGGCATGTGGAGTCAGCGCTTATTTGTACTCTGATAACCTCATTCCCTAATAAACTGCTGCAATCATTTTGGTCAAATTGTTCCTGATTTCAAGCACACTGTAGTCGATATTGAAATGAAAAAGTTAGACAACGTGCACACAGACCGTTTTTATACAGACCTCGTGCTCAATGGTCACTTAATTGAAGAAACCGTTGAAGGTCAAAATGAAGAAGGGGAGTGGTCCACCTTTTATGGTTTTGATGACGCCGTAAATGAGGCACCATACGAAAATGTCACACTCAACGATCATGGCATTGCTTATTACGCCCATGAAGGCAAAGTGTATCAACTGGTCGTCTTCATAAAGAATTTCGAAGGCACGGGGGTGAATGTACTGGAGGCCGACGAAATCAAAGAACTGGCCGGGAGGCTATTGGAAGAATCAAATGATTTAGGCTATTCCGAAGCTGAGTTCTATGAAAAAGAGCCCTGGGCAATAGGGCTACTCTGAAGGCCAAAGGCCCCATCTTCGAGTGGACCCATAAAGTCTTCTGACAAAGCGGCACACTCTACAACGAGCGCCTCGTCTTCTTGCGTCAAAAGTTTAAAGGTCAAATAGTAGAATATGTGCCGATCAGTTTCGCCGGCCTAGCAAACGCAGGAGGAACAAGAATAAGTTCACAAAATCCAAGTAGAGACTTGTTGCACCGAGAATAGCCAACTTGGAAGCCGTTTCTGATCCGGATTCAATTCCCGCTGCAATGCGCTTCAGCTTTTGAGTATCATAGGCGATGAGCCCCGTAAAAATCAGGACTCCGCCAATGCTGATGATGAAATCCAAAGAGGACGAGCCAATGAACCAATTCACAAAACTCGCGAGAATGATACCAATGAGCGCCATCATCAACAAACTCCCAAAACGGGTAAGATCTGTCTTCGTTGTATATCCTACGACCGCCATCACAGCAAAAGTTGCAGCTGTAATCACAAAAACCTGTGCAATGCTCGACATGGTATAAACCAAGAAAATGAAGCTCAGCGACATCCCCATCACTGCACTAAAGGTCAAGAACAACAACGTCAAGGCCATGGAAGACCATTTTTGAAAACCCAGATTCATCGCCAAAATGAAGCCAAAGGGAGCGAGCATCACCACCCATCCTAACCCACTCATTCCTCCGGTCTCTGCGTTGAATAACTGGGCAATGAAGCCCGATTCAACGGTGTAGTAAGCTGCGGTGGCCGTCATGACCAAGCCGGCTACCATCCAACTAAAGACATTCGCAATAAACCGGGAGACAACCGATTCATCCTGAATCAGAGCATCGTCAACTATTCGTGGTGCGTTAAATCGTATCATGGAACAAAGTTGAGCAAAAACCTTTAAATCCGAAAGCGTCTGGAAAGCCAAAAAAACCTACTGCAAAATTGGAACAACAAGGAAAGCAGGCTAGCCTCGGCCGTACATGGAACCAATGGCCAATCGCATGAACTCTTCACGGGTTTTGGGGTCCTCGAGAAACAAGCCTGTAAACGCACTCGTGGTCGTGATCGTATTCTGCTTTTCCACTCCGCGCATCTGCATACATAAATGACGCGCCTCTATCACCACAGCTACACCTTTCGCTCCGAGGGTCTCTTGGAGGCAGTTGCGGACTTGTTCCGTCAAACGCTCTTGTACTTGGAGGCGGCGCGAAAAAGCATCCACCACGCGGGGAATTTTGCTCAAGCCTACGATCTTACCATTCGGGATGTAAGCTACATGCGCTTTACCAAAAAACGGCAGCATATGGTGCTCACAGAGGCTGTACACCTCTATATCACGAACCAAAACCATCTCATCGCTGGGCTCGGTGAAAAGTGCACTGCGCAATATTTCTCCTGGGTCAACACCATTTCCTGAGGTCAATACGGCCATGGCCTTGGCAGCACGCTCAGGTGTTTTCAGCAATCCTTCACGTTGAGGATCTTCACCAATGCGTTCCAATATTTCTGCGAATGAGCCTGTCAAATCGTTCACCGCATCCTCGTCCCAAATATCTTTTCTTTCGTAAATAGCCATCAAGATTCTCCGTAATAATCTGCGTAATTGTTTTCTGTTTCGAACACACGAACGCGCTCAAGGGAACAACCGTTCTGACTGACAATTGGTTCAAGTTGCTCCCAAATACCGATAACCAAATTTTCCACCGACGTCTGCCTCCCTTTGAGCCATGGCACATCCATGTTCAAGTTTTTGTGATCTAAAGGTTCCTCAACGTATTTACGGATCATCGCTTTGAGGTCCGTGAAATTGATGAAATACCCCGTATCCTCATCAATTGCTCCCCGCACGGTAACATAAACCTCGTAATTATGCCCGTGCCAATTGGGGTTGGCGCATTTGCCAAAAACTTCAAAGTTCTTGTCGGCATCCCACTGCTCGTTCCAGAGTTTGTGAGCGGCATTGAACCGGGCGCGACGGGTGATGGTAACTTGTTTCATCGGAATCAGCCGCAAAGATACGCGATGCCAGTTTCTTACCTTTACACCATGATTGCAATCACAGGAGCCGCTGGATTTATTGGCAGTGCCCTCGCGACCCGTCTCAACGAAGCGAGATTTTTTGATTTGGTGTTGGTTGACGACTTCAGTCGAGCTGATAAAACAGCGAATCACGCCGAAACAACATGCACGGCAAAAGTTGATCGCAGCGAGTTCATTGATTGGCTTGCAGAAAACGAAAGCCAAGTCCAATTCATCTTTCACTTGGGCGCTCGAACAGACACCACGGAGCAGAACAAAGCGATTTTTGATGAGCTCAATGAGGCCTACAGCCAGCAGATTTGGAATGCATGCGTCGAATACGGTCTTCCTTTGGTCTACGCATCATCGGCCGCAACTTATGGGGGCGGAGAACATGGATACCGGGATGATCATGCTTGTGTGGAACATTTGCAACCGCTCAATCCCTATGGCCTTTCAAAAAACAACTTCGACCGATGGGCGCTCGCTCAGGCGGAAGGCGGGAACGCCCCGTATTTTTGGGCAGGGCTCAAGTTTTTCAATGTCTTCGGCCCCAACGAATTTCACAAAGGGCGCATGGCCAGTGTTGTGTTCCACACGTTCAATCAGGTAAAAGCGACAGGTGCCATGAAGCTATTTCGTTCTCACCGAGCGGATTATGTTGACGGAGGGCAAACCCGGGATTTTGTTTACGTCAAGGATTTGGTCGATGTATGCCTCTTTTTAATGCACCACCGCCGTCCATCTTCCAACGGTCTTTATAACCTGGGTACAGGAGAAGCACGAACCTTTTTGGATTTGGCAAAAGCCACTTTTGCCGCGATGGACAAAAAACCTGAAATCTCCTTCATTGATACCCCGGAGGACATCCGGGATACTTACCAGTACTTCACGGAAGCTGATATGTCCAAACTTCGGAGCATTGGCTACGATCTACCCTTCAGAACATTGGAGGATGCCATTCTGGACTACGTGAAAAACCACCTTGTCCCTGGTTTGCATTGGAAAGCTCCTAGGACTTAAAAGGAAGCTAGCTCATCCGTTTGTCCCATTCCAACAACTTCTCCTTGACCGCCCGGAGCCTGGCCAAGAGGGCAGCTGTATCCACGGACTCTGGGGACTCTGTTTCGGCCATTGCCGAAGCAACATCTTTTCTTTTCTTCATGGCCTTGCGCGCGCCGTCAATGGTATACCCTTGGTCCTTGACGAGCCAAGCGATCTGCTGGATGATCTCCCGGTCGGAGTCGGTATAAAAGCGTTTTCCGCGTGCATTTGTGCGCGGCTTGAGAATTGAAAATTCCTTCTCCCAATACCTGAGCTGTGAAGCATTCAAACCCAAAGCTTCGGCCACTTCCGTGATCGAGAAATACCGTTTTTCAATGGGCTTGTTCAAAGGCATGTCAAAAAAGCTAATGCGTTTGACGGGAAAGATAAGTGAGAAAACAGTAAACCAGTCACAATGAATGACCTAACTCTAGAATTATCCTTTCATCTCAATCAAAGGACTGATTCGAGCTGGCAGATTTCAGGAGCATTTCTTCGTACTGGGCAGGAGATAAGTCATTGAAATAATACTGCGCAGGATTCACCTTTCGCCCATCCTTGTGAACTTCATAGTGTAAGTGCGGCGCTACCGAGGTTCCAGTCGACCCCACCAGTCCAATGACATCTCCGCGTTTGACTTTTTGACCCTTCCGAATCTTAATTTCACTCATGTGAGCATACAACGTCTCGTACCCAAATCCGTGGCGAATGATGACGTGACGACCGAAACCATTCCATGTGCGTTTTGCCATGATAACCTCGCCATCACCTGTTGCGAAAATTTCAGTGCCCGTTGGAGCTGAAAAATCCATTCCGTAATGCATTTTTCGCACTTTGTAAATTGGATGAATACGGTATCCATATCCACTTGCCATACGCCTTAAGTCTTCGTTTCTGACGGGTTGGATGGCTGGAATGGACTTGAGCAATTCCGTTTGGTTCTTGGCCAATTCCAAGACGGATTCAAATGAACGGCTTTGGGATACGAGCCTTCGTTGCAATTCAGCCAAACGCTCTTCTGAAGAAATAACAGCTTCGGAGTGATCAAAACCACGCAAGGATCTTGCACGATCTGAGCCACCAATTCCCGGATTCCGCAAATGACTGGGGAATGATTCTACGCCAAAAATCGACCTGTATATCGCGTCGTCCCGCTCTGAAATGTCCTCAAGCACAACGGACATACTCACCATTTCTTGATCAATTTTGGCCAGTCGTTCTTCTAAAAATGCAATTTCACGTCGCTGGGATCGATCGGTTGGACTTTCAAAATAGGAGTCAAATACATACACACTTCCGCCGGAAATAATACAAAATACGGCGATTCGCTTCACCGCAAAAAACACGTAATCCCTTAGATTAAAAGGGATCTCTTCCATCCTCAACGTACCCTCGTCGTATCGAAGTTTATGAAAACGTTTTGCCATTGCAATGCAAATGTGCAATTTTAATGCTCATGTCCCGCGGGATTGCTTGGTGTTTTGTAGATTTTTGCAGAGAATAGCTTCGAAGTCATCGCCGCAAAACACTTGCACCCCATGGAATCCAAATTGATTCGCCAACGTTTCCTTGAATTTTATGCATCGAAACGCCATGAAATTGTGCCGTCAGCTCCCATGGTCATCAAAGACGACCCTACGCTGATGTTCAACAACGCCGGAATGAATCCATTCAAGGATTTATTCTTAGGCAACAGTCCGATCGTCCATCCGCGCATTGCAGACACCCAAAAATGTCTTCGCGTGAGCGGAAAGCACAATGACCTCGAAGAAGTTGGGGTCGACACGTATCATCACACGATGTTTGAGATGTTGGGCAATTGGTCCTTCGGAGATTACTTTAAGCAGGAGGCCATTGATTGGGCGTGGGAATTGTTGACCAAAGTCTACCAACTTGAACCGGACAATCTTTACGTCACTGTTTTTGAAGGAGACAAGGCAGACAACTTAGAGGCAGATTCGGAAGCGGCACAAATTTGGTCTCAATGGGTGCCAAAAGACCGGATTTTGTTGGCTTCAAAAAAGGACAACTTCTGGGAAATGGGCGAAACCGGACCCTGCGGACCTTGTTCTGAAATTCACGTTGACTTGCGCGATGCAGAAGAAAAAGCGAAGGTTCCAGGCAAAGACCTGGTCAATGCGGACCACCCTCAAGTCGTCGAAATCTGGAACCTGGTCTTCATGCAATTCAACCGAATGGCCGACGGTTCCCTTGTTCCCCTGCCCCACAAGCACATTGATACCGGAATGGGCTTCGAACGACTGGCTATGGCGCTCCAAGGCAAAAAGTCCAATTACGACACAGACGTCTTCCGCCCGTTGTTGGACCAGGTGGCTGAACTCAGCGGAAAAACGTATGGCCGAAGTGATTCGAAGGCTGACATCGCATTCCGCGTCATTTCAGATCACATTCGGGCCGTTGCTTTCAGCATCGCTGATGGACAATTGCCATCGAATACAGGTTCGGGGTATGTCATTCGAAGGATTCTTCGGCGAGCAATCCGCTACGGCTATTCCTTTCTCGACCTGCAAGAACCTTTTATGAACGAATTGGTTTCGACGCTTGCCAATCAAATGGGATCGGCTTTTCCAGAATTAATCGCGCAGCGGGCCTTAATCCAGCGTGTGATCCAAGAAGAAGAGGAATCATTTCTCCGCACCTTGTCCAAAGGAATCGAACGCCTCGAATCGCGATTGACGGAGTACAAGGACACAAAACAACTGCCTGGAGATGTTGTGTTTGAACTTTACGACACATTTGGCTTTCCCCTTGACTTAACCGCTCTAATGGCCGGAGAGCGCGGTGTCTCCATCGACGAAGCTGGCTTTGAAGCGGCCATGGAGCAGACCAAGGCACGGAGCAGAGCCGCTGGAAAACTAAGCGCTGATGACTGGGTCCAGGTGCATGCGGAACAAGATAGCACGTTTGTTGGCTACGACTCACTGGAGTCTCCCTGCCGCATACTTCGCTACCGAGAAGTCGAATCCAAAAACAAAAAATTCTACCAGTTTGTCCTGGATAGCACCCCTTTTTATCCTGAAGGAGGCGGTCAAGTAGGAGACGCTGGAACGTTGACACCATTGGGTTCAACAGGCGACAAGAATGCCAAACCTCTGGCCATTTTTGACACCAAAAAAGAAAACAACCTTGTCGTTCATTTCAGCAGCGAATTGCCGAGCGACGTGCAGGCCTCATTCCAGGCCAAAGTCACCTCAGATCGCAGAGCAAACACACAACGAAACCACACGGCTACTCACCTGCTGCACGAGGCACTTCGGACCATACTGGGAACCCATGTAGAACAAAAAGGCTCATTGGTCAAAGCAGATGCTTTGCGGTTTGATTTCTCTCATTTCTCAAAGTTATCTGCGGAGGAGTTACAGCTGGTGGAGGCGCAAGTGAACCAGAAGATTCTGGCCAACCATCCTTTGGTCGAACACCGAGGCATAAGCATGGACGAGGCCAAAGCAAGCGGAGCCATGATGCTGTTTGGTGAAAAGTACGGTGACGAGGTGCGAATGATCGAATTTGACTCGTCCAAAGAGCTCTGCGGAGGCACGCATGCTCCGGCGACGGGATCATTGGGGCTCTTTCGTATCACTCAAGAAACCGCTGTAGCATCTGGAATTCGGAGAATTGAAGCGATCACAGGTGGCCATGCCATCGGAGCGAGCGACGCCGATCGTAAAACGCTGGATCAGATCAAATCCTTGCTCAAGTCCCCGGCTGACATAAGCAAAGCCCTCGAGGATGTCTTGATAAAGCATGCCGCTCTTCAGAAAGAAATGGAGGCCGTGAAGCACAAAGAAGCTGCTGCAGCTAAATCCGACTTGGCGCAAAACTTGGCTGTCATAAATGGCATCAGCACATTCATCGGTGAACTGCCTTTGGATACCGCCGCCATCAAAGACATCGCCTTCCAATTGAAGAAGGAACACGCCCCATTCTTCGGGGTCTTTGCCACACGAGCTGGAGGAAAACCAACCCTTACCGTCGCCGTTAGCGACGATTTGGTGTCATCCGGTAAAATGAACGCTGGAGCGCTCGTTAGGGAATTGGCTCAACACATCAAAGGGGGAGGCGGAGGTCAACCATTTTTCGCAACGGCTGGTGGAAAGGATGCTACTGGAATCGAAAAAGCGCTTGAGGCAGCTAAGAAGTTAATCGTCTAGCCCCATTTTGATGGTCTAGGTTGTGCATCATAAGAAAAGTACCACCAATACAAAAGCGCCTTTGCGGCGCTTTTGTATTGGAATCATGGAACAGTTCGACCTTCAGGCCAAACGTCAGTCCTTGATTTAAAATTTATGCGGCTTGAAAGTTGGAGACGTGCTTTTTGTCCTGTCCGTACACCGGACCTTGGTACTCCTCTTGATAAGCCAAGCTCAGATTTAACACGTAGAAAACATTGAAAACAGTGGCTAAAACATAATCAGTGTAAGTCCGCTTCCCGAATGCTTGGGCCAACTCAATGACCGTGCGCAAGAAAAAATAGAGATTGAATCCAGGGATCAGGAAGAGCAAAGCATGATGGTCCGGTCTTCCCAGAATCCTCATCGCTACAACCACATTGTAACCTGGAATTAGAGCCGCCCAAACCGGCTGATCACATTTGATAAAAAGCTTAGCATTTGCTCCCAAAGCAATGATGCTAAGGAATGTAACTGCTGATGCCATTGCACCGCTCATTTCGAGTCCCAAAACCGAGTAATCTGCCATGGTGGTCACGTTGTGTTCACAAGAAAGACGTGTCCTTAGGACATAGGTTGCCTCACAACACCAACATATTGAACGGTTTATGGCCTCTAATCCTTCTCAACGGTTAATCCTCCAAATCGACTGACCACCGCATCATCGATGGCTTCTCCTTTCGGTGTGAGGATCACCAACCGTTCGACAACATTGCGCAGTTCGCGAATGTTCCCTGTCCAATTAGCTGATTTCAAGGATTCCATTGCCTGTGAAGTCACATCCATTTGAACTTTGCCATGTTGGTCGCAAATGATTTTTAAAAAATGCTCCACCAATAATGGAATATCGCCTCGGCGGTCATTCAAAGAAGGAACGTGCACGGGGATGACAGCCAACCGGTGAAACAAGTCTTCACGGAAATTTCCACCGACAATTTCATCCCGCAAGTTTTTGTTCGTCGCCGCTACAATCCGCACATTGACTTCAATTTCTTTTTCTCCTCCGACGCGAGAAATCCGACTTTCTTGCAAAGCCCGGAGCACCTTTGCTTGAGCAGATGCGCTCATGTCACCCACCTCATCGAGAAACAATGTACCTCCTTCTGCCTGTTCGAATTTTCCTTTCCGCTGTTTGACCGCACTCGTGAACGCACCCTTTTCGTGACCAAACAACTCACTTTCAATCAACTCGGAGGGGATGGCCGCACAGTTCACTTCGATAAAAGGCTGATCGTGCCGTGCACTGAGCTCGTGCAACTGTCGAGCGACCAATTCTTTCCCTGTTCCATTCGCACCTGTGATCAGCACCCGCGCATCCGACGGAGCCACGGTACAAATCATCTGCACGATGTCCCTGATCTCATCCGATTCACCAACAATGGCTGTAGATCGCTCAGAATGTACCTGACGGGAGAGTCGTTCTGTTTCTTTTTCGAGGAAACCTTGATCCAATGCATGACGCACCGTGAGTAGGATTCGATTCAGATCAAGCGGTTTCTGAATGAAGTCAAAAGCCCCTTGTTTGATCGCTTGTACGGCTGTCTCAACTGTTCCATGTCCGCTGATCATGATGATCCGAGACTGCACTCCCTTGTCTACCAAAGTCTCCAGCACTTCAAGCCCATCCATTTTGGGCATCTTGATGTCGCAGAAAATCACATCAAAGGCAAACTTACTCGCGAGTTTCACTCCTTCTGCTCCATCCTCTGCCTCGGAGACAAGGAAATTCTCGTACTCCAAAATTTCACGTAAACTGGTCCGGATAGGAGCTTCATCGTCGACAATGAGGATTTTGGGAGATGGCTTCGTGACTTTCATTTTCTGCGGGCTTATTCTTGGGACATCGGGTTGCAAAGATGTTGCCAAATTTCATTCATCACACCTTCTCGCATGGCAAAGGGGGAGCGAATAAGGCGTGCATCAGCAGGCAACAGACGCCAAATGTGATTCACGAGCATGCTCGATAAGGGGATCATCCGAGCACGATCAGGCGCCATGCCCTGGAGTTTCAATCGTCCTTGAACAGGCGTTTCAATTAATCGTTCGTGCAGAACCTTCCAAGCGGTTGATTCAATGGTTTGAATTTGGGTGGGATCTTTGGCCAAGTTGCGGGGGACGGGTCCATTGATCATTTCTGAAAATGTATCAAAGGAGCCACTGCTTCCCACCAGCGCAACGGGCGGGTGGGAAGCAATCATCTTTCGCACAGGAGCCATTGCATCTTCGAGGAATTCGCGGTAACGCTCTTCACCAGCTGAAGTCAAGGGGTCTTCTGGTTTGCCAAATTCTGCCAGGCGAGCGACGCCGACATTCAAGCTCACCAAGTCCTCCACAATCCAATGACCATCGGCCTTGCGCTTCGTTAGAATGAACTCCACACTTCCCCCGCCAATATCCATCACCAATGCGGGCGATTCTGATGCTGACAACGTTAATGCAACGCCCTCGTTAATCCACCTTGCTTCCTGCTCTCCGTCGATAATTTCGAGGTTCCAATTGAGCAATTTGCGCACGCTGCGAGCAAATACATCGCCGTTCATTGCATCCCGCAAGGCACTGGTTCCCACTACACGCACCTCTTGAACCCCATAATTTACCGCTGCTTGATGCAGTACCCGCAATGCATCCAATCCACGAGCAAATCGATCTGGTACGATGATTCGACTTTGGAACCCGCCTTGGCCCAAAAACACAGGACGCCTTAAGATGAATTTTGACTCCCAACCCAGTGGGCTCACATCGGCAATCAACATGGAAAACATGTTGGTTCCACAATCCACTACAGCTGTTCGAATTGCGGGTGCTTCTGCACTTTTTGGACTGTCCTTCATAGCATCAATCATGCCGCATCCAACGTCCCAACTCCTTGAAGGTGATTTTCTTTCCGTGCATTAAAATTCCTGTTCGAAAGATCCGAGCGGACAGGCGCACGAATACATACGCCGTGAGCACTACACCCAGGAAGGACCCTATTAATTCCCACCACTCCACACCCAACGGCAAGCGAATCAGCATCAGAATGGGGGCGGTAAGTGGAATGTAAGAACCAATAATAGCGACTTGGCCTTCTGGGTTTTCTATCGCCATTGCCGCGACGATGTACGAGGCAACCAAAGGCAGCATCGCCGGAATCATGAGGTACTGAGCATCCGATTCCTGATCAATCGCAGAGCCGATAGCCGCAAAGATGGAAGCGTACATGAAGAATCCCGCAACGAAGTAAAGCAACGACGCTCCGATCATCAACGGCCAATTGACATCCAATAGAAAACCCAGTGTCGAGTTCGATGCCATCCACGTCTCTAAATCCAAGTCCAGACCTTCATTGGACGAGGCTGTTAGCATTCCTGAGGCCTCAAGAGATATACCTCCGAGCTTGAACACCACAAAACCCAACAAGGTCAGCGCTACCACTTGGGTCACACCTACCAGCCCAATGCCAATGATCTTGCCTGCCATCAGTTCAATCGGCTTCACCACACTGATGACCACTTCCACAATTCGATTGGCCTTTTCCTCGATGACTCCCCGCATCACATGCATCCCATAATTCACGATCTGCACGAACATGAAGAAACTAAAAATGAAGCCAATTAACGAGCGTCCCGTGGCGTTCCCATCCTTGGTTACCACGTCCTCTCCCACCATTCGAATGGTGGTCTTCAGTCGCTTATATGCTTCGTAATTAAGCGTCAACTCCTCTTTGACCTTGAAGCGTTCAATGGCAGAAGAAAGGTCACCTTCAACAACCTTTTCTGTGCTCACAGCCGGCGACTTATCATACAGGTATTTTGCCGTCTGATGCTGAAGAATTCCATCATCAAAAAGCACCATTAGGGTATAATCTGACTCCAGAAACTCCGCATCTGAGAGGGCGACATCCGTAAATCGGTACTCCAAATGACTCCGCTCTGGAAAGCAATCAGGACAAGCGGGAACCCAAGCCTCGCGTACATCGTCCCAATAGCTAATCATTCCCGACAAATCCACCACCAACACCTTGTTTTGCTCGATTTCCACTTGCTCCATCCACACCCCTAACCCCACCAATCCTGCCATGAGAAGGGGGACCAGTAGCGTCCCAAGAATGAAGGCTCGGCGCCTCACTCGGGTGTACCATTCACGGAAAATAATCAACCTCAATCGACTCATGACTTGTCCTTTAGTTGGTGATCAACAGCTTGGATAAAAATCTCCCGCATTCCAGGCTGCCAAGGAGCGCATGAAGTGAGTTGCACATGCCTGGAGATCCAATGCAACCATTCAGCTTGGTCCGTGCCATCTCGAAGCCGCAATAAAGCGCGTCGCTCACCATTGAAAGTAACTTCCTCCTCAACGCGAATCAGTTCGGCACTCGCACCTAAAGCCACGGTGAATTCCATTACCGAATCTCGAAACGTCACTTCAACGCGTCCATCCCGAGCAGCCTCGCGCAAGTCCGGCACCGCACCTTGCAGCACAAGTTTACCATGATTCAACAGCGCCACCTCATCGCACATCTCCTCCACGCTGCCCATATCGTGCGTGGACAATAAAATGGTCGTTTGTCCCTGGGACTTCAATTCGGTCAGAACATCCCGGACTCGCTGAGCGTTGATGGGGTCAAATCCGCTCAAGGGCTCATCCAAGATCAACAGCTTAGGTTCATGTAAAACAGACAAAATGAACTGAATTTTCTGCGCCATTCCTTTAGAGACTTCACTGACCTCCTTGTTCCACCAACCGTCTACCTCTAAGCGTTCAAACCAATTCCGAAGCTTCGATCGCGCATCGGTTTTATCCATGCCCCTGAGTTGGGCAAAATACATCGCCTGCTCACCCACGCGCATGGATTTATAAAGGCCTCGTTCCTCTGGCAAATACCCTATGGATGGCAAATGGTTTCGACTCAATGATTCGCCGAAGAATGAAATCGATCCTCGATCGGGTGCGGTGATGCCATTGAGCATCCTAAGCAACGTTGTTTTGCCTGCGCCATTGGGACCCAAAAGTCCGAAAACACCTTGTTGAGGCACTTGAAAACCTACGTCATCCAAAGCGAGGTGGGTGCCAAAAGACTTTTGAATATCGATAAGGTCTAGGGCCGGCGAATCATGCATGGTCCAAATTAACCATCAAGTGAACATGTCCCGGACTTTGTCGAAAAAGCCTGTTTCTTGGTGCTCAACATCCGGCTGGAAGTTCTTGGAGTCACTCAGCTTTTCCAGCAACGCGCGCTCTTCTTTGGTCAAGCTCTTGGGAGTCCAAACATTGATGTTCACTAACAAATCGCCATTGCCATAACTGTCAACCGCCGGCATTCCTTTTCCTCGCAGGCGCACGATCCGTCCACTTTGGGTTCCGGCATCGATGGTAATCTTGGCCTTGCTTCCGACCAAAGGCACCTCCGCTTTGGCTCCGAGTGCGGCATCGGTGAAGGGAATGTACAAGTCGTAATGGAGGTTTTTCCCGTTGCGTTGAAGCGTTTCGTGGGGAATCGCCTCAATGACAACCAGCAAATCACCTGGCATGCCGCCCATGGGAGCGCCGTTGCCCTCGCCTCGAACGCTCAACTGCATACCATCCTCTACTCCGGCAGGTATTTCAATCGAGACGACCGCCTCCTTTCGAACCATACCCCATTCATCTGAACCGGTCGGCCGCTTCTTGACCGATTGCCCACTTCCTTGGCATTGCGGGCAAGTCGAGGCGGTTTGCATTTGACCCAAAATTGTGTTTTGAACACGTCGAACCTGTCCGGTTCCACCACACGTTTGGCAATCGCTGTATTCGGCACCTTCGGCCTCGACCTGCTTGAATACTTTGACCTTCTTTTCAACACCTTCCGCTATTTCCTCAAGGGTCAATTTTACTTTGATGCGAAGGTTGGATCCCTTCATGCGTCGGCGGCGTCCACCACCACCTCGAGCGCCTCCTCCACCTCCACCAAATGCCCCTCCAAAAATATCTCCAAACTGACTGAAGATATCGTCCATATCCATGCCTCCAAA
>Ga0209631_10003074_pt1 | contig 19509 bp, 25 predicted proteins | sample COG_08_FD_184752 | JGI IMG/M metagenome (GOLD analysis project Ga0209631, IMG submission 184752) | Pelagic Microbial community sample from North Sea - COGITO 998_met_08 (SPAdes) (version 2) | ecosystem: Environmental > Aquatic > Marine > Neritic zone/Coastal water | place: Helgoland, sampling...
ATTAGTTATATGTATAAATCTTATTAGTTTATAATTTTATCTTTTTTTGATGACTTATGCCGATTTATGACTATAAATGTTCAAATTGTGGACAGGAACTTGAAATAATTCAAAAGTTTAGTGATAAACCTAAAACATTATGTCCAAACTGTGGAGAAGAGTCTCTTACTAAGCAAATTTCTGCACCTTCATTTAGATTAAAAGGCGCCGGTTGGTATGAGACTGATTTTAAGACTGGCCAAAAAAAGAACTTAGTATCAAATGATAAAGAATCAACTAATAAATCTTCACAAAATTCAGGTTCTGACTCCAAGAAAGGGCCTAAACAAGATAAGATTAGTAAATAAATATAGGAAATATTATGAGATCTCACTATTGTGGAGAAATAACATCAAAAGAACTTGAACATGAAGTAACTATTTGTGGGTGGATTCATAAAAGACGTGATCATGGAGGTGTAATATTTCTTGATGTAAGAGATATTAAAGGTATATGCCAGGCGGTAATCAATCCTAATAACGCAGAATCCTTTGCCATTGCTGAGAGTTTAAGAAATGAATATGTTGTTCAAATTTCAGGGATAGTTAGAGCAAGGCTTAAAGGCACCATAAATAAAAACATGCTAACGGGAGAAATAGAGCTTGAAAGCAAAGATATTCAAATTTTAAGTAAGGCTGAGACACCAGTTTTTCCTCTTGATGACTACCAAGATGTTAATGAAGATGTTCGATTAAAAAATAGAGTTTTAGATTTAAGACGGCCTGAAATGAATCATAGAATTGTAACAAGATCAAAAATTACATCTTTGATTAGAAATTATTTAGATGAAAATAATTTCCACGAAATTGAAACACCAATCTTAACAAGAGCAACTCCAGAGGGTGCTAGAGACTTCATACTGCCAAGTAGAGTTCAGTCTGGTAATTTCTTTGCTTTGCCGCAGTCTCCTCAGCTATTTAAACAGTTACTTATGATGGGTGGTCTAGATAAATACTATCAAATTGCAAGATGTTTTAGAGATGAGGATTTGAGGGCTGATCGACAACCTGAATTTACCCAAATTGATATTGAAGCTTCTTTTATAGATCAAAAATATATCATGCAAGTTGGTGAAGACATGGTTAAGCAACTAGTTCATAAATTTTGTGATGATCAATTAGATGATTTTCCTATTATAGACTGGCATGACTCTATAAGAGACTATGGCTGTGACAAGCCTGATTTAAGAATCCCTCTAAAGCTTGTTGAAATATCTGATTTAGTTATGAATGAGGAATTCAAAGTTTTTGCTGAACCCGCAAAAGATATAAACTCTAGAGTTGTCGCATTAAAAATTCCAGGTGGAAACTCTCTTACTAGAAGTCAGATAGACGAGTATACAAATTTTGTTTCAAAACTTGGAGCAAAAGGATTGGCATACATAAAAGTAAACGATAAAACTGATATTGAAAATGGTCTTCAATCCCCAATTTTAAAATTCTTAAAAGATGAAACTATCTCTACTTTATTATCAGAATTAGAGCTCAAGAATGATGATTTAATATTTTTTGGAGCTGGGAAGAGTGGCGTAGTTAATTTAAGTATGAGTAGCTTAATTAAAAAAATTGGAGAAGATCTAGATTTATATACGTCAAAATGGGCGCCTTGCTGGGTTGTTGATTTCCCTATGTTTGAAAAGAACTCAGAAGGAAATTTAACATCACTTCATCATCCATTTACTCTACCAAATTGCTCAGCTAAAGAATTACAGAATGAACCAGAAAATGCTATTGCTCATGCATATGACATTGTTTTAAATGGGTATGAAATTGGAGGAGGATCATTAAGAGTTTTTAATGCTGATATGCAAAAAACTATATTTGATATCTTAAATATTTCAAAAGAAGAGGCAAAAAGTAAATTTGGCTTTCTTTTGAAAGCTCTTTCATCTGGATGTCCTCCACATGGCGGTATTGCATTTGGTTTAGATAGGCTGGTAATGTTAATTACTGATACAACTAATATTAGGGATGTCATTGCATTTCCTAAGACTCAGAGTGCAACTTGCTTACTTACAGATGCTCCAAGCAAAGTAGATAAATCACAATTAGAAGAGCTTAAAATTATTAGCACACATAAGGAAGAACAGTAATGGCAGGACATTCCAAATGGGCAAATATTAAGCATCGTAAAGCTAGGCAAGATGCGTCTAGAGGAAAGGTTTGGACTAAAGTTATTAGAGAAATAACCGTTGCAGCTAAAAGTGGCCCAGATCCTGATGATAATCCTAGATTAAGACTTGCATTAGATAAAGCTAATGCAGCTAATATGCCCAAAGATAATATTAAAAGAGCTATTGAGAAAGGCTCGGGCACAGGAGACACTGGTGCTCTTGAAGAAATAGTTCTTGAAGGCTATGGACCTGGTGGCGTTGCAATAATGGTAGAGGCAATGTCAGATAATAGAAATAGAACTGTTTCAGATGTGAGACATGCATTTTCTAAATTTGGAGGAAATCTTGGAACTGATGGCTCTGTTTCCTATCTTTTCAATAAAATAGGAATTATTCATGTTGCTAAGACATACTCCGAAGAGGATATATTAGACATAGCTTTAGAAGCAGGTGCTGATGACTTAGTTGACGAAGAAGATTATTTTGAAATTATTACTTCAAGCTCAGATCTTGAAAATGTACTTAAATCACTAAAAGAAAATAATATTGAAAATACTAATGCCGAGTTAACACTCAGAGCAGAAACCTCTGTTTCGGTTGATCAAGAAATGTCTGAAAAAGTTCTAAAAATCATGGATTTTATGGATGAGTTAGACGATGTTCAAGAAGTTCATACAAATGCAGAATTCCCAGCAAATTTTGAGGTTAAAGAATAAAAATTGTCTATTAATTCAAGAAATAAAGGAGCTGCATTTGAAAGACAAATAGCTAATGCTCTTATACAAGATTTAAATCTCAAGAATCCAGTAAAAAGAATTTTAGAACAAACTAGAACTAAAGAATTACCAGATTTAATGCTTGGTAACTGGTGTATTGAATGTAAAGCTTATGGTGCTGGCGCTGAGCCAAGACCTGATTGGTGGGATCAAGTGATTGCCTCATCAAGAGAGGAGAACTTCAAACCAGCTTTAGTATATAAATTCAATAATAGACCAATAAAAGTTAGAGTTTTAGCTTCATGTATCAATAGTAAAATAGCAAATAATTTAATAACTGTTGATTTATTATGGCCTGATTTCATTCAAATAATCCTTGAGTTATTTCAAGAAGACATAGAATTGCATGAGCAAAATTTTCAAGCATAAAGACTTTAATTTAGTTGTATATGTTGAAGATACTGATTTTCAAGGCTTTGTTTATCATGCTAATTATATTAAGTACTTTGAAAGAGCGCGCTCAGATTTTTTAACATCAAATAACATTTCACAAATAGAACTAAGAAAGCTTCAACTTGGATTTGTTATAAAAAGTATAGAAATAAATTACTTACTTCCTGCAACACTTGGCGAAGAACTTACTGTTCAAACTCTTGTCACAAAAAAATCTAAGGCTAGGTTAATTTTTAACCAAGATATTTATAATTCCAAGACATCTGAAAAGATATGCAGTGGTTTTGTTGAGGCATGTTTGGTAAATATAGAAACAAAAAAACCCAAACCTTTCCCTAATGATTTATTATTAATTTTTGATAAAGGTGAAGTAAATGAATGATATTTCTGTTTTAAATCTTTTTCTCGAAGCTGGAATGGTTGTTAAAACCGTAATGGTTATTCTCTTAATTGCGTCATTATTAACATGGATAGTGATTGTTGAAAGATATAATTTTTATAAAAAAATAAGGCTTATTAATGATAGTTTTCTTGAAAGGTTTTGGAGTGGCGAGGATTTAAATCTTTTATACAACGAAATCAAAGATGAAACAGTTCCAATGTATGGAGCATTAAGTGTTTTTAAAAGTTCATTTAAAGAATTTCTTCAAATTGATCAGAGCAATCAAATAACTGAGCTTGATCTTGAGGGAATTAATAGATCAATGAGAGTTGCAATAGCATCAGATGAGGAAGAGTTGAATAAGCACCTTCCTTTCCTTGCTAATGTTGGGTCTGTAAGTCCATATATAGGACTTCTGGGAACAGTTTGGGGTATTATGACATCTTTTCAAGGCTTATCAGATGCAACTCAGGCAACAATAAATGCTGTTGCTCCTGGAATTTCAGAAGCTTTGGTAGCAACTGCAATGGGTTTATTTGCAGCAATTCCTGCAGTTATAGCTTTTAATAAATATACGTCTGAGCTGGATACAATTAGTCAGTCAACATTAATTTTTTCTGAAGAGCTAGCGAGTATTTTTTATAAACAATCAATAAAAAAATAAATGATCTATAGGTTGGCAAAGAAAAAAAACTTAAAAGCTGAAATTAATGTAGTCCCGTATATTGATGTGATGCTTGTATTATTAATAATCTTTATGGTTCTTTCTCCTTTATTAATTCAAGGTATAGAGGTAAATCTTCCAAGTACTGATACAACCAAAATGTCTGTGCAAAATGAACCGTTAGTAATATCAATAGACCTAAATGGAAAATATTATATTAATGTTGGTGATGAGTCCTTGCCAATCGATCTTAATGAATTAAAAAGAAAATCAAGTATTATTTTTAAAGCAAATCCTGATATTGAAATTGTTTTTCAAAGTGATAAAAATGTTGTTTTTGATAGTGTTGCTAAGGCAATGGCTGCTGTGCAGAGTGTGGGAATAACAAAAATAGGAATAGTAACAACAGGCTATGCAAATTAAGTCTGATTATTTTTCTGCTTCATTTATCTCATTTGCAATTCATGCATCTATTATTTTATTTTTAACTGATTTTTTTTATTTTGAAAAGCAGCAAAGACAAGTTTTAAGCAAGCCTGTAAGTGTGAGCCTTGTATTTAAGGAGGAAATAAAAAAACAAAAAGAACTCGAAATATCGCAATCAAAACAAATAGTTAGATCTAAAACCGCATATAAGAGTAACAATAAAATTGAATTTACTCCTACAATTCCTGATATTAATATCAATAAGTTACTTCAAGAAGAAGAACTAATATCTCAACAAACTGACGATTTATTAGTTAGTGAGTACAGCGGTCTTATCATTAAAGCAATTCAATCAGCATGGATAAAGCCAAAAAATATTCAAGATGGCCTTATTTGTGATTTAAGAATGACAATAAATAAAAATGGGAGGGTTATCAATATAGATTTAATAAAAAGTAGTGGAAACATCAGATTTGATAATTCAGCTATTAAAGCCATATCAAGAGTTGAAACCTTTTCTTTTTTTACTAAAATCCCATTTAATATTTATCAAACTAGTTTTAAAAATATAGTTATCACGTTCAACCCAGCATGAAGAAATACATCTTAACAATATTATTAATAGCCCAACCTATTTTTTCCGAGCTAGTATTGGAAATCACAAAGGGATCAGATAATCCATATTCATTAGCATTACTAAACTTCGATGGAAGTGAAACTAAAATATACGAAGTTAGTAACATTGTAAAAAATGACTTGAATAGAACCGGCGAATTTAGAATATTGGATAATAAACAGCTTTTATCAATTCCAACAAATGAAGATAATTTGAATTATAGTGATTTCAAATTATTAGGCATTGATTACATCGTTATGGGGTCATTGGAAGAAGAAGACACAAGTAATATCTCAGCAGTTTATAAAATTTTTAGTGTACAAAAAGAATCACAATTAAGAACATCAACAGTTTATGGTGTGCCTAATAAGCTTAAACAGCTAGCTCATTACATCAGTGATGGAATATATGAAGAAGTCACAGGTTTAAAGGGTGTAGCATCGACTAGGTTATTATATGTAACAGAAGAGTTCTCAGGAAGCATCTCGCAATTTAAATTAAATGTTGCTGATGCTGACGGTTCAAATGAGCAAATACTTTTAAGAAGTAATGAGCCGATTATATCTCCTTCATGGTCTCCAGATTCGAAAAAAGTAGCATATGTCTCTTTTGAGACAGGTATGGCAAAAGTATTTATTCAAAATATTGCCACTGGCAAAAGAGAAATTGTTTTAGAAAACAAGTTTCAAATTAGCTCACCATCATGGTCCCCAAATGGAAAATTTATGGCATTAACCTTATACCAAGATGGAAATGCTGAAATTTACATACTTAATTTAAAGAATAAAAATCTAACTAGACTAACAAATCATTACTCTATAGATACAGAATCATCATGGTCGCCCAATGGCTCAAAAATTATGTTTACCTCCGGAAGATCTGGCTCGCCTCAATTGTATGAAATTAATCTAAAAAAATTTAATGCAAAACCGCAAAGAATTACATTTGAAGGAAACTATAATGCTAAAGGATCGTACCTTCCAAATGGTGAAGGAGTTGTTTTTGTCCATAGAAAAAATAGTAATTTTCAGATAGCACTAAAATATTTTAATGAAAATTTTGTAAGACCATTAACTAATTCTCAATTAGATGAGTCACCTAGTATTTCTGCTAATGGTAATGTGATAATCTATGCAATATCGGAGAACGAAACAGGCCTTCTAGCTGGAGTAACTTTAAGTGGGGCAAGATTTAAACTACCCATGAAAAAAGGTGAAGTTAGAGAGCCATCTTGGTCCGGTTTTTTAAGATAATTTAAGAAAGGAGTAATGTAATGTTTAATATTCAAAAAATAGGCAATAAAAATTTATTTAATCTTTTGATCATAATTTTTTTAATCTCATCATGCTCAAGTATGAATGTAACAGAAGAGGTTGTATACGATGGTGGAATAAGAACTGTAGAAGCAGCTATTCAGGAAGAGACAAGCTTAGATTATGAATCCAAAGCAATTTTTACAAATGCTACAGTTTATTTTGAATTTGATAAATTTAATTTAAATAGTAAGTCACTTCAAACTCTAAAAAGTGCAGTTGCTGCAATGAAAGACAATTCCTCCATTAAAATTACAATTTCTGGTCACGCTGATGAAAGAGGAACTAGAGAATATAATCTAGCTCTTGGGCAGAGAAGAGCTGAATCTGTAAGAGATTATTTTGCTATTAATGGCATCAATGCAAATAGAATAATGGTTAAAAGTTATGGAGAAGAAAGACCTATTTTAGATGGCTCCAATGAAGCTAGTTACAGTAAAAATAGACGGGCAGAAATTAACTAGTTAATGAAAAAATTTTTTTTAATTTTCTCTATTTTATTAATTAGCTTAAATTCTTTTGCGCAAGAAGATGGCAGTGTAGAAGTTGATCTTTTATTTCTAAAGATACAGGAACTCGAGATAGAAATTGCGGACTTAAGAAATATATTAGAATCTCAAGATTTTTTAATTCGGAAATTAATTCAAGAATCAGTAAAAGAAGATGACATTGCTACTAATGAAACTAATGAAGATAATTTTGATTCAAATAATGCAATAAAGTTTTCTGGTGTTGACGATACTAAAAGTAAAGAGGAAGTCTATCAGTTAGCAATAAATGCACTGGGAGACCAAGATTTCGTTAAGGCATCATCTTTATTTGAGTATTTTGTTAAAAGCTTTAAGGATGAAGAAAAACTTCCATTGTCATATTTTTGGCTTGGCGAGATTGCATATATTCAAAATGACTACAAAATCTCTAATGCATATTTTCTAGATCTTATTACTCTTTATCCAGAGCATTACAGAATTCCACTAGCACACAAAAAACTTGGAGATATCCTGCTAAAAAATAATGAACTTGATAAAGCCATGGAGAAGTATAATTTTGTTATTAGAGAATATCCAAATGATACTGCCTCATCTTTGGCCTTGCAGTTATTGAAAAATATGGAATAATCACCCTTTTTTATTATGCATTACCTTGGGTCGCTAGCTCAGCTGGTAGAGCAGTTGGCTTTTAACCAATTGGTCACAGGTTCGAATCCTGTGCGACCCACCATCCATCAGGCATAATATTTTAATGAGACTCAAAAATACAATATTAACAAGCCTTTTATTTTTTTTAGTGCTTTCGTCATGGTATGTTTTAAGGGCTGTCAGAAATGAAATGGCAGTTGAAAACTATGGCCAAGATTTTCTGTTGATATTACTTTCAATTACTGCTTTGACAATGTTATTGATAAACCCCCTATACTCCTGGATTGCCTCAAGGGAAAATTTTAAGAAAATAATTACTTATTGCTATTCTTTCTTAATTTTCAATTTACTTATTTTTATTTTTTACTCAAGCTCATTGGGAGTGAATGACAACATTCAAGCAATCTGGTTAGGTAGAGTTTTTTATGTATGGTGCAACATTTATTCTTTTTTTGTAGTTTCAATATTTTGGGTATTAGTAATTAATATATTTAGAGATATAAAATCTAGAAAATTATATGGCTTTATTATGGCAGGCGGGTCTCTGGGAGCTATTTTTGGTTCTGAAATTTCAGTAAGACTATCAGAATCTTTTACAAACTTTGGTCTAGAATTATTTGCTTTTTCATCTGCTGCCTTATTATTTTTAGCAATTCTACTTGCAAGATATATAGTAAATACTAATGATAATATTGTTCTTGCTCAAAAGGTTGGAGGACAATGGTCAGACGCAATTTCAAACATCATAACCAAGAAAGATGTTAGGTCCATTGCTATATATTCATGGTTATTTACATCTCTGATGACTATTCAATGGATTAGTGCTATCCCAATAATTGAAGCATATTCAGATTTGCCTCCAGATAGAATAGAGTTATTTGCAAGAATTGAGCAGCTAGTGTCTCCTCTAACTTTATTTGCTCAATTATTTTTAACTTATTTTGTTATTTCTTACTTCGGTATAAGTTTTATCTTAATAATTTATGGCTTATTGTTTATTGTAGTTTTTCTATTATATGGATTAGCTCCGTCTGTTGGTATAGTTGTCTTTGCTCAAGCTTTATTAAGAGTTTTCGAATATGGTTTTAATAAACCTAGCAGAGAAATTATTTATAGTCAGCTAAAAAAAGCTGATAGATTTAAATCCACTGTATTTATTGATACATTTGTAACCAGATTTGGAGACTTAACTGGAAGCTTTTTTATGGGTTTTGGAAAGATTATTTCGATTAGTGTAAATATAATGCCCTTGGTTGCAATCCCAATAGCAGGGTTATTCTCTTTTATAGGATATAAAATAACCAAAAAAGACTAAAATAAAGACTACAAACCTTTCGTACTTTTAATTATTTTTTTTATTTCTGTGATTTGTGTAAGGATTCTTTCTGAAATTAAAAAATTATTTGCTGTTAAATTTAAAGCAAATTCCAATTGACTAAGAGCTTCCTCACTTTGACCCAACAAAAGATAAAATTCAGCTTTAGACTGATGATAACTAATTATATTCCTACCACCTCTATGAATCTCAGATAACAATAACCATAGTTGGGGATCATCATTCCTTCTGAGTAGCTGTTCTTTGATGATTTTTTCAGGCCCTAAAAAATTTTTCATTTCTAATAAAAGTCTTGCTTTTACAATGGAAAGTGGATAATTTTTTGGAGATATTTCAAGAGCTGAATTAGCTATTTTAAGAGCTTTGTCAAGTTCACCAGCTCTCATTAAAATTTCAACTTTAGTAGTAGTTAGAAAAAGATTTCTGGGATATTTTTTAATTAGTAAATCTATTAGCCTTAAAGATTCATTAAAATTATTATTTAAATTATAAGCTAGCGATAAGCCATAAATACTTGCATCTGAATTATCCTGTTGCATAAGTGAATTAAAGTATCTTAATGATTGTGAAGGTATTTTTTCATAGAGAATTCTTAGTCGAGATTTAATAAATGAATATTCCAAAGAATCAGATTTAGTTTTATCAACTGGAATACCTTCTGCTGCATTCAATGCATCATTTATTCGTGATGATGACAGAGGATGAGTTAAAAGAAATTCAGGTGGAGTATCTCCAGATAATCTTTTTAGATTATTCATATTCTCAAACATTTCACCCATTGATTTAGGGTTATAGCCAGCTCTTACTAAATTTGCAAAACCAACTCTGTCAGCTTCCTTTTCAAATAAACGACTATACCTTAGGTTTTGAGTTTGAAGAAGTGCTGGTCCAACAGCAATTGCATTTGGATTATTCGTTATTAATGCAAGCGCAATCGATGAGATAATAGTTAAAGACGAACCAATGCTATTATCTTTTGAGCTAAGAACATTTCTAGCAAAATGCCTTTGGCTAAGATGAGCAAGTTCATGCGCTATTACAGAAGAGAATTGTCCCTCATTATCAGCATTTAAAAACAATCCACCATTGACACCAATAACCCCACCAGGAGCGGCAAAAGCATTTAAGGAATCGTCATCAATTAATAAAACAGTAAATTTTCTATCTTTAACATTGCTGTATTCTGACAGTTTATATACTAATAGCTCTGTGTATTCTTGAATCAATGGGTCATTGATTAGAGGAGCTTGAGAGTATATTTGCTTTAAAAATTCTTTACCAATAATTTTTTCTTCATCATAAGAAACTGCTCCTGAAACTCTATCGCCAAGTTCAGGCAATGCAAAATCTTTATCCTGTTCCCCATAAGAAGATATAGAAATTAAGATAATTATAAGGGCAATATATTTTTTCATTATTAACTGAAGAGCTACATCAGATTTTTTTAAGCTAACATAAACATGTTTTTTAGATTAATATATCCCATGTTAAAGATGAATTTGTCATTTATATAGTGCTTATGACTATATTTTGTATTAAATAGTTCACTTTTAGCAATCTTATAAAGTGAGGTTTGATTAAATGTTTAAACAATTAAATACATTATTAAAGAAAATTTTTAGCAATGAAGAGACAATAGTGTTTTCATTTGCAATATTATCTTTTTTCATTGTTATTTCTTTTTTTGGGTCTGTTTTAACACCATTTATGATAAGTATTGTTGTTGCATACTTATTGGTAGGCCTTCAGAAAAAAATTCAATCCTACAATGTGAGCCAAAATTTAGCATTAATTATTACATTTACTATTTTTATAGTGACAGGCGCAGCTTTAGTGGTTTGGTTGGTTCCATTGTTATATATTCAGCTTCAAGCTTTTGTTTTAGATGTGCCAAGTCTTTTCAATAATTTTTTAGATTTTATATCAGAACTTCCAGCTAAGTTTCCTGAATTAGTCTCATCTGATCAGATAGCAATTTTTTTCCAAGCAGTGTCAGAAGAAATAACATTCTTTGCACAAAATATTATTAAATCTTCAATATCGGGTATACAAAGTACAATCACGATCCTTTTATACATAATTTTATTTCCAATCTTAGTCTATTTTTTCTTATTTGATAGAAAAAATATTATAGATGGATTACTTAAATTGATTCCAGGTAAAAGAGAAATGTTTACGCATATTTGGGTTGAAATGGATATACAGCTCAGCAACTATGTAAGAGGTAAGACTATTGAAATATCTTTAGTTGGAATAGTGGCAGCAATAATTTTTTCTTCATTGGGATTAAAATATTCTGCTTTGCTTTCTGTTTTGGTTGGCTTATCTGTAATAATACCTTATGTAGGCGCTTTCTTAGTCACTATACCAATTGTTATAGTTGGCTTATTGCAGTTTGGGCTTAATACAGAGTTTTACATACTAATAAGTTTATATCTATTACTTCAAGCTTTAGACGGAAACTTACTTGTGCCTCTAATATTCTCCGAAACAGTTAAACTCCATCCTGTAATAATAATACTTGCTGTTTTCATTTTTGGAAGTATGTTTGGTTTTTGGGGGGTCTTTTTCTCTATACCAATAGCAACTTTTATTAAAGCAGTATGGAACGCATGGCCATCCTCTCTAAATAATTAAAAAAGGTTCTCAACTGCTTCTAGAACTTGCATAACATGACCTTTTACTTTAACTGATCGCCATTCTTTAGCTACTATACCTTTGGCATTTATTAAAAAAGTACTTCTATCAACTCCTATATATTCTCTTCCATACATAGACTTTAATTTCATTACATCAAAAGCCTTACAAACTTTTTCATCTGAATCTGATAAAAGTTCAAATGGAAATAGTTGTTTGTTTTTGAAGTTCTCATGAGATTTTATTGTATCTCTCGATACTCCCAGTATTTCTGTATTGAATTTTTTGAATTGCTTATAGTTATCTCTAAATTCTTGACCTTCAGTAGTGCACCCTGGCGTACTATCTTTTGGATAAAAATATATTACTAAATTTTTCCCTTCAAAATCTTTATTAGAATATGTAATATTGCCAGTACACTCTGCTTTAAACTTTGGACATTTTTTTCCTTCTAAGCTTTTGGACATATTTTTTACCTTATGATTTTTTTTAATAAAATAGTGTATAGTCCTATTTTTTACTGAAATTATTATCTATGCAAGCATTAAAAGGAAGTTTAGTGGCTTTAGTGACACCTCTATCTGAAAATGGAGATGTAGATTATCTTGCTTTACAGAATTTATTGGATTGGCATGTTGAGCAAGGAACAAATGGAATAGTGTCTGTTGGAACAACCGGAGAGTCAGCTACATTAAACCCTAAAGAGCATATCGATGTAATTGAGTTTACTGTAAAGCATATTAACAAAAGGCTACCAGTAATAGCTGGAACAGGTGCTAATTCTACAGAAGAAGCAATTGAACTTTCTGAAGAATCAAGACTAAAAGGTGCTGATTATGCTCTATTAGTTACTCCCTATTACAACAAACCAAATCAAAATGGACTTATAGCTCATTATCAAAAAATAGCAGATACAGTTCAAATCAAACAAATTTTATATAATGTACCTTCGAGGACTGCATGTGACCTTCTTCCAAATAGTGTTGAAATACTATCTAAGCACTCAAATATAGTTGGAATAAAAGAAGCTATTGATAAGAAAGAAAGAATTAAGCAATTAATAGATATCTCTAAAAATGTTAGTAAGAATTTTTATGTATTTTCAGGCGACGATCCGACTTTCATGGAATCACTTAACATTGGTGCAGATGGAGTAATCTCAGTTGCTGCAAATATAATACCAAAATCAATTTCAGATATTTGTAAATTTATTAGCGTTAGCAATAATCAAGCTGCTAATTCTTTAAATGATTTTAATGCAAATTTATATAAGCTTTTATTTGTTGAATCTAACCCAATACCTGTAAAATGGATGCTTTATAAGATGGGCCTAATTAAACAATCAATTAGACTTCCATTAATAGAGCTTAACGAAACTTTTCATGACGAAGTAATGTCTGAATTAGATAAACATAAATTAATATGACAATTAAAAATTTAATAATATCTTTGCTTTTTCTTTCATCATGTTCTTATATTTCTGGTCCAGAGGGGTACTTTCCTTCAAAACAATATGATTTTATTGAAGAAAAAATTGAAGATCCTCTTAAGCTTCCTGATGATAGATTGTTAGCATCCCTTGAAGATCATTACCCTGTAGCTGATTATCAAGATATCTCTCTTGAAATTGTAAATATACCTAGACCAAGGCAAGTATTTTCATCTGCAGGAAATAGCTCTGTTCAACTAAGAAGGCTTGGTGATTTAATGTGGGTATATGTTGAAACTCTTCCATCAACATCATGGCCTATTATGAGTAGTTATTGGGATACCTCAAAATACGAAGTTATTAGTAAAACTCCAAATACTGGAGTAATAAAAATTGAGTTTGATGAAAACTCAATTTTAGAAATGCAAATAGAACATGGTATAAAAGAATCTTCTACGGAAATTTTTCTTAATCAAGTAAGTAACAATAATAATGAATACATAAGCAATCCAGAGCTTATCCAATCTGAACTTGAAACAGTTGTTAATTTCTTTGCAGAATCTATCAATACCTTTTCAGGAACTTCGCTAGCAGCGCAAAATCTTAATGATCTTAAAAAATCAAAAATTTTTCTAGAGAAAGGACAAACTGTGATTGAGCTTGACTTGAGCATTGATAGAGCATGGTCTTCAGTTACTAAAGCTATAAATGAATCTAATATTATTTTAAATGATAAAGACAGAAATAATGGTATTTTTTATGTCAGCAATAATTCTAGTGATAGAAGCAGGGGTATATTTTCTTTTCTAAAACGATCTAATAAAATTGAAAAAAATGATTTTGCAATTGGTGCTTTTGAATTTGAGGTAAGAATAACTCAAAAAAATAATAAAACCTATGTAAGGGCATATTCAAAAAATGGTAATATTGAAGATTCTGAGCAACTTATCTCTCTTATAAATGAATCATTAAGTTAGGATTAATTATGGATAAACTAAAAGAATTAACAAAAGGTAAAGCCAAATCACTTTTCACCACTTCTGATGATAATAGGCTAATAATGCATTTTAGTGATGATACCTCCGCATTTGATGGAAAAAAGAAAGAAGCTTTGCTTGGAAAGGGTGCAGTTAATAATCAATTTAACGCATTTATAATGGATCATTTACAAAATAATGGTGTTGAAACTCATCATATAGAAGTTCTCAACAATAATGACTCATTAGTTTGGAATCTAAATATGTTTCCAATTGAGTGCGTTATAAGAAATAGAGCATCTGGCTCAATATGTAGAAGATTGGGAACAGAAGATGGTTTAATATTAGAGAGCCCATTATTTGAATTTTTTCTAAAAGACGATGAACTAGGCGATCCTTTAATTAATGACGAGCATATAATTTCATTTGGTTGGGCAACTAAAGATCAAATAGACGAAATGAAGACTCTCACATATAAAGTTAATACAGTACTAAAAGAGCTCTTTATTAATTCAGGTTTAATTTTAGTTGATTTCAAAGTTGAATTTGGCGTAAATAGCAATGGAACAATACTATTGGCAGATGAGTTTACACCAGATGGTTGCAGGTTATGGGATTCAGAGACGTTAAAAAAAATGGATAAAGATAGATTTAGACAAGGTCTTGGAGATGTTGTTGAGTCTTATCATCAAGTTGCAGATAGGCTAGGCATGAATATAATAGTTGACTAAATTAGTCAGGTATTTATAATTCATGCGTGAAATTAACAACTAAAAGTAAATACGCAGTCAGTGCGCTTGCAGAGTTGCATCTGCTAGAAACTTCTGGTCCAGTGGCATTATCAGATATATCAACCAGTCAGAATATAGAGCTTAATTATCTTGAACAAATTTTTAGAAAACTAAGAATTGCTGGAATAGTCCAAAGCTCAAGAGGAAGAAATGGTGGTTATACTTATGCAAGAGATCCATCTAGTATCTCTATAAGAGAAATCATGAATGCTGTAGAAGAAGATCTAGATGCTACAAATTGTAACGGGTTAAATACCTGTAAAGAAGGAAAAAAATGCAATACTCATAATTTATGGCATGAATTAAATCAAGTTGTAGATAATTACTTAAGTAAAATAACAATTAACAACCTTGTAGAATCAAACAAAAGCCCATATATAGAGTTAAGAGAAATAATATGACTACAAATTCAACAATATACTTAGATTATGCATCCACAACTCCGGTTGATCCGAGAGTTGCTTCTAAAATGATGCAGTTTTTAACGCCTGATGGAGAATTTGGTAATCCAGCCTCTCGTTCACATAGGTATGGATGGAAGGCTGATGATGCTGTTGAGGAAGCAAGATCTCATGTAGCAAATTTAGTTAATTGTGATCCAAGAGAGATTGTATGGACATCAGGAGCCACTGAAGCCGATAATTTAGCCGTTAAGGGAGTTGCAAGGTTTTATAAATCAAAAGGTAATCATATAATTACCTCTAAAATAGAACATAAAGCTGTTCTTGATCCTTGTAGGCAGCTTGAGAGAGAAGGTTTTGAAGTTACATACCTTGAACCGGATGAGGGTGGTATTATTCATCCAAATCAAGTAAAAGAAGCTCTAAAAGAAAATACAATTTTAGTCTCATTAATGCATATCAACAATGAATTAGGCACTCTTAATGATCTAAATGCTATTGGAGATATAACAAGAAAGGCGGGAGCTTTTTTCCATGTTGATGCTGCTCAAAGCACTGGTAAAGTTGAAATTGATTTATCAGTCTTGCCTGTTGATTTGATGTCTTTTTCTGCACATAAAACATATGGTCCAAAAGGAATTGGAGCATTATTTGTAAGAAGAAAACCAAGAGTAAGGATTGAAGCACTCATTCATGGTGGTGGTCATGAAAGAGGTATGAGGTCAGGAACACTTGCACCTCATCAAATTGTAGGAATGGGCGAAGCTTTTAGAATTGCTAAAGAAGAAATGAAAGATGATCTTATCAAGGTAGATAAATTTCATAAAAAGTTTCTTGAAGAAGCTATGAAAATAGAGCATGCATACATAAATGGAGATTTAAACAATAAAGTACCGAATATATTAAATATTAGTTTTAATTTTGTTGAGGGTGAATCGTTAATAATGGGGCTTAAAGATATTGCTGTTTCATCAGGATCTGCATGTACATCTGCAAGTTTAGAACCATCTTATGTATTAAGAGCTTTAGGAAGAAAAGACGAATTGGCTCATAGTTCTATTAGGTTTTCCTTTGGAAGATTTACAAATGAAAGCGAAGTTAATAAAACATTATCAATTTTACACAATGTTGTAGATAGGTTAAGAGAGTTATCTCCGCTATGGGAGATGCACTTAGATGGAATTGATCTAGATACAGTCAAGTGGGATACCCACTAAATATGGAGGCACATCATGGCTTATAGTAAAAAAGTAGTAGATAAATTTGAAAATACATTAAATAATCCCCAGGCTTTTAATGTTGGAAGGTTCGATCCTTCTGAAGAAAATATCGGAACTGGTATGGTTGGAGCTCCAGCATGTGGTGATGTAATGAAATTACAAATTAAATGTGAACCTTCAGGTAATACTCATATCATTAAAGATGTTAAATTTAAAACTTATGGTTGTGGTTCAGCCATAGCATCGTCCAGTGAGCTTGTAGAGATGCTAATAGGCAAGACCTTAGAAGAAGCAAAAGAAATTAAAAATAAAGAAATTGTAGAAGCTTTAGAGCTGCCTCCTATAAAAATACACTGTTCTGTATTGGCAGAAGATTCGATAAAACAAGCTATTGAAGATTACGAGTCTAAACAGTAAAAAATATAATGAAAACTTTCAGCTCATCAGATTTAAATTTTTCAAATGAAGCAATCGCTCATTTTGTAACTAGTCTTCAGAATAGAGGGAAGGGTGAGGGTATAAAAATTGGGGTTAGAAAAGCAGGTTGTTCAGGTTATGAGTATTATTTTGATTATATAGATAATTTTGAAACTAATGGAGTAGTTTTTGATAAAAATGGCTGCAAGATTTATGTTGATAACGATAGTCTTAATTTTTTAAAAGGCAGCTTAGTTGATTACCAAAAAGAAGGATTGAATCAGGGAATTAAATTTATAAATCCAAATGCTAAAGCTGTTTGCGGATGTGGTGAAAGCTTCACAATATAAGCAATGACTAGAATTAAAATTTTACCTCATGACGATTTGTGTCCAGATGGAATTGTTATTGAAAGCCTGCCAGATGAAACAATATGCGAGGCTGCACTAAGGAATGGTGTCAAAATTGAGCATGCATGTGAAATGTCAGCAGCATGCACGACATGTCATTGTATTATAAGAAAAGGTTTTAAAAGTCTTGATGAAGCAAGTGATATAGAAGAAGATTTATTAGATAAGGCATGGGGCTTAGAACAAACATCAAGATTAAGCTGCCAGGTCATCCCAACAGATCAAGACCTAGAAATAGAAGTTCCAAAATATAATATAAATATGGTTTCAGAAAATCACTAATGAATGATCTAACCTGGCTGGATACAAATGATATAGCAATAGAATTATGTGACAAATTTCCTGAAATTGATCCGCAGTGGATTAGCTTTCCTGACCTTCACAAGAAAATATGTGAATTAGAAAGCTTTAATGGAGATCCAAAAAGCTCAAATGAAAAAATTCTTGAAGCTATTCAGATGTTATGGATAGAAGAATCTCTATAAGTCCCATATAATAGCTAAAATTTTTTATAAGGAATCTAAAATGGCAATTGAAAAAACATTATCTATTATTAAACCTGATGCAGTTTCTAAAAATATCGTTGGAAAAATAATTTCAAGGTTTGAAGAAAATGGGCTTTATCTAGTAGCAGGCAAATTAATTCAACTTGATGATGAAATGGCTTCTGGTTTTTATGCTGAACATGAAGGCAGACCATTTTTCAATGACTTAAAAACATTTATGACTTCTGGTCCAGTATTTGTTCAGGTTTTAGCAGGTGAAGGAGCTATTTTAAAAAATAGAGAATTAATGGGAAATACAAATCCTCAAGAAGCAGCTCCTGGTTCTATTAGAGCTGATTTTGCAAAAAGCATTGATGCAAATGCCGTACATGGGTCTGATTCTGAAGCAAGTGCAGCGAGGGAGATTGATTATTTTTTCAAAGATGAAGAAATAGTATCTAAGTAAATTTTGTCTGAGAAAAAGGTAAATCTTTTAGGGTATTCACTTCATTCTCTCGAAGTTTTCTTTTCTGAAATCGGCGAACCAAAGTTTAGGGCTAAGCAGCTTATTAAATGGATTCATCAGAAAGGAGTTCTAGACTTTGAGCAAATGTCAGACTTCAACAAAGAATTAAGGTCAAAGCTTAAATCCTTAGCTGTATTATTACCTCCAAAGATTGAAGAAGTTCATAAATCCCCTGAGGGAACTATAAAATATTTAATCAAGCTCGAATCAGGTTCTATGGTCGAGATGGTAAGAATACCTGAAAAAAAAAGAATGACATTATGCATTTCATCTCAAGCTGGTTGTGCTCTTCAGTGCACGTTTTGTGCTACTGGCGCTCAAGGTTTTGAAAAAAATTTAACTTCTGATGAAATAATAGGGCAGCTGTGGCTTGCAAATTTTGATAACAAAGAGCAGCCTTTAATTACTAATGTTGTTTTTATGGGTATGGGAGAACCATTGCTTAATTTTGTTCCAGTAATCGAATCAGCTAAAATCATGAAAGAACAGTTTGCATATGGCCTTTCTAGAAAAAGAATTACTATTAGCACTTCAGGCATCACACCTCAAATCAATAAACTTTCTAGTGAAATCGATGTTTCACTAGCGATATCATTGCATGCGCCAATAAATGAATTAAGAGATGAGATTGTCCCTATTAATAAAAAATATCCTATAAAAGAATTAATGAACTCATGTAATAAATACCTTGACTTCTATGATGGAAAAAGAAGTATTACTATTGAATATGTTCTAATAGACGGTGTGAATGACTCCGCAGATCTTGCTAAAAAGTTAGCAAAATTACTATCAAATATTTCATGTAAAATTAATTTAATACCCTTCAATCCATTTGATGGCTCTGACTACAAAAGATCGAATAGTAAAAATATTGAAGTATTTAAAAAAATTCTTATGAACAAGGGCTTTATTACCACCTTAAGAGTTACTAGAGGTGATGCTGTCGATGGAGCGTGTGGACAATTAGTTGGTAAACTTTCAAAATCTGTAAAAGGAAAAAAACTTATATCTCATCAGTC
>Ga0209631_10003078_pt1 | contig 19502 bp, 19 predicted proteins | sample COG_08_FD_184752 | JGI IMG/M metagenome (GOLD analysis project Ga0209631, IMG submission 184752) | Pelagic Microbial community sample from North Sea - COGITO 998_met_08 (SPAdes) (version 2) | ecosystem: Environmental > Aquatic > Marine > Neritic zone/Coastal water | place: Helgoland, sampling...
AGCCAGGATCAAACTCTCCAAAAGAGAGTTGTGCAAATGCATGCACAGGCTTGAGTCATTGCTGACTCGGTATTCAAAAAAATATGACTGGTGACCCGTTTATATAGATCACACAAAATAACTTTCAAAGAACAACCCCCGAAAATGAGGGAAAGAGTCCCAACAAATATGAACACTGCCAGATCGTCAAGTTTTTTCTCGATTTTCTTCAAAAAAGTTTAATCTTAGGCAATTTTCCTAAGGGTAAATTCGACCCAACCTCTTTTTTTCTTCGGTAAGGTAATTTTTAAACCAACCGGTTTCGTAATTATTTTGTAAATATTTATACCAGGTTTCGTCCTCACTTGAATAGAAATATGGAAAAACAAGCTTACTCGTCCACATCCATCCATGTTTTAAAAAGTAAATCCAATTATCATAGGATCCTAGTCCTTGAGGGTAAATCCAACCAAATTGCGTGTGAAAGACCCAGCGTGAGTTTTTTTGATAAAAATAACCAAACCAATTTACAAAATACCAATTGGGGTAATTATCAAAACTGTCCATTCCTAACCATAATTCATCCTCAACATTTGATCTCACAAAACGCAAACCGACGGTCCACTGGTAAGAATGGGGATATTCAACATGCCTGAATGCAATTCTCAGGGGTTTACCTTCATCAGTAGGTCCATCATCGAATGCCCCTCCCCTATGCACCTTTCTTTTACCATCAAGGGGAACCCCTTCAAAAGTATATTTTGTAGCTTCTGAAAATGTAGGTCCTGTAGTATCCTGCACTTTAGATTTTGATTTTTTATACCACCCTTCATCATACCAATCCCAGCACCATTCACTAACATTGCCAATTACGTCATAAAGACCATTGCTATTTTTCATATTAGAGAGTTCAAGATTCTTGCTTAAATGTATCGTTTGGTTACCATCATAATAACCGATTGGTGAAATCCCCCCAATGCCAGACTCGAATGGATCTTTGCTATTTTTATAATTAGCCATTGCTTCGTCAATTTTGGTTCCCCATGGATAATTATAGCCCGAATATTTTCCACGTGCAGCTTTTTCCCACTCGGCCTCCGTAGGTAAACGAAAGCCAGAAGCCTTCCAATTGACCATATCTGAATCTATATCCTCCTTGCCTTTTCGATAAACAATATTGTGTTGAGTGTCTAAATAATAGCAGGGAGTCCGTCCCTCCATTTCGGATCTTGCATTACACCATTTTACCGCATCATACCAAGTTATGGAATTCATCGGAAACTGATCAGGTTGTATATCGCCAGATCGATCTATTCCGGGTCTTGGATCATATTGATGATTACTAAAGTTGTAACCGTTATATTCTGCCCAAACTACAACCTTTTTCCAATCTCCTAAAGTAACCTCATTTTGCGAAATAAAAAAAGCAGAAACAAATAGTCGATGAACAGGAACTTCATCAGCAAGATTATTTTTCTGCCCCATATTAAATCTGCCTTCGTTAATGAAAGCCATTTCACTAGAAAGTGTATTAGTAAATAGTAAAAGTGCTAAACATTTTACTGAGGTATACATGGGTGTGAAGATCAAACTTCACATAGGATCTTAGCAAACTAAACGAAAGAAAGCAAAATCCTAATTTCGCTTTCTTGAAAATTTACTCTGAAATTTCTCAACCCTACCAGCAGTGTCTACAAATCTCTTTTCACCAGTATATGCAGGATGAGAATCCATGGTTACATCACGAACTAGAAGAAAATGATCAACACCATCTATGTTTTCTGAATTCTTAGATTTAACAGTAGAACGAGTAACAAATTTTCTCCCAGTTGAAACATCCTTGAAACACACTGGATTATTTGTGGGGTGTATGCCTTTTTTCATTATATCAACCTTGTCTTGCTTTGAATCTAGGATTCGTTTTGTTAATTACATAAAGTCTACCTTTTCGGCGAACAACTTTGCAATCGGGGTGACGGGTTTTAAGAGTTTTAATTGAGGACACTACTTTCATTTTGAGATAGTTTAGAAGCTATAATGTTAAAAATGTCAAGATTTTTGGATAGTTGTAATTATGCTGTCGATAGATCAAAAGGTAAAAATTACGAACTTGCAAATGACATTTAAATTCTATTTTATAGGGGAATGAGTTCAGAAGAAACAAAACCAGCGAAAAGTCGAAATCCCGAAAACTTTACTTTTTTAGATGTAGAGTCATTGTCCAGGTTCACAACGGACACGGGTAAAATTTTACCAAGAAAATATACTGGTTTGACTCCCATGCAGCAGCGTAAGGTTTCTAAATTAATTAAGAAATCCCGCCACATGCAACTCGCTCTCTAGCTTAAAGATTCCAAGTATCTCAGGATACTTGTTCAACTGAATGAACTTAGTTGATTGTACCGAACACTTGCTTCGGTCCGAAATTTGTGTTGTCCCAACGGAAACTGTTTATGGACTTGCATGCTCAGCATTTTCTGTTGCCGCGGTTAAAAAAGTTTTTGAATTGAAAGGTCGACCAGCTAACAATCCTTTAATTGTTCATGTATTGAATCATGATTCTGCAGATGAAATTTGTAAAACCAATGAACTTAGTGTCAAACTGGCGAAAGCATTTTGGCCAGGTGCCCTGACCTTGGTCTTGCCCAAAAAAAAATGCATTCCCTTGGAAGTCACATCGGGACGAAATTCTGTCGCGGTGCGATCGCCTTCTCACCCTCTGTTTCGGCAAATAATTACTAGGGCAAAGATTCCTATTGCCGCCCCCAGTGCGAATCTTGCAAACAAAATAAGTCCGACAAATTACCAAGATGTGCTTGATGCATTTGGAGATAAGTGTCCACCTATATTAGACGGAGGGGAATGCGACTTTGGGATTGAATCAACCGTACTAGATTTAACCACAACTATCCCACAAATATTAAGATTTGGGCCAGTAACTAAGCAAGACATTGAGAATGTCTTAGGATTCAATATTGAATCCTCAAGCACAGGGACATCCACCGACAAGGATTTGTTGTCAGGAAAAAAGTCACCCGGCCAAGGCAGTAAGCATTACGCTCCTGACACACCTCTCAATCTTCATTCTTCGATCGAAAAAATGTTTTCTTCCGAAACAATTAAAGCTGGGGATGTAGTTATATTACCCTGCCCCAAAACACCCCACCGTTCACTTAGCAAAAAGCCCATAATTCTATATTTATCAGAATCTGGTAAAACGAAAGATATTGCGAAAAGTCTCTATAAAATTTTACGGCAAGCGGACAAACTATTGGTTAATAAAATTCATATTTCATTATTTCCTTTGGAAGATGATCTAATTTCTGCAATAAATGATAAACTATATCGAGCATCAACTTGCCAGTTGTGAGCTATTATTTCAGAAGCTATAAATTTCTTCTTGTTTTCAGCTCTTTTTGATGAAATAAACATCTATTGTTCAAAATCTTTTACCCTAATTTCCGGATATGAAACTCCTTAGCCCAATCTTTATAATAGGTTCAATTTTCGTTACCATTGGCATATCCAAGGCGCAGACAGATATACAACTCCGTGACCCTGAGTATTTAGTCGAACAATACAATCAATTGGTCGCGAAACACAATGCCCTCATCGAAAAAACACGCCTCATAATTATCGCACAAAAAAATGCGCCTACCGGTAATATTGAACAAGAAGGAAAACTTAGATCGGAACTAAATGATGCACTCGCGAAGGCGGCCATCTTAGAAAATCAACTTTCTAAGATAAAAGCCGAAGGAGTCAGAGCAACTACCAGTAATCAATACCTTGACGATACTAATGCCCGACTCAGAAAACAATTATTAGAATTAAAAGCCGATGAACAGGAATTAGTCCAAAGGAATAAAGAGCTTACTTCAGAGAATAGAAGGCTTGAAAATGCTCAAAAAACCTTCGATTCAAATGAAAAGACGAACTATTCCAAAATCAGGAATTTAGAATTGGGCAAGAACACTATTCAACGGAGGGCAAATGATTTATCCACAGATAACAACATTCTTTCTGCGAACAATAAAAAGCTCCTTACTCAAATTAGCAGATTAGAAAAAGAACTGGCATCCAATACCCAAAAAAACTCAACTCTTCTTATTGATAAGGAAAGTAGTGCCTCGCGCATAGCAGACCTTGAATCCAGAATTAGGAGCAAGGACGAAATAAACAAACTTCTGGAAGGCAAAGAAATCAAATTCCAAGATGATGTTACCAATTTGAAAAACGAAGTTGTAAGGTTAACCGGAGTAGAAAGCTTACTTAAAGACCGAAATTCTATTTTAGATAATGAGAACCAAATCCTAAAAGACAAAAATAGAAATCTTGAAATAAATTCCGAAGCATTTGGAGAAGAGATTGATTCATTAAGGGCATTATCCAACGAACTTAAATTTGAGGTTTCGAGAAAAAGTGAGCAAATGGATAGCCTCAACTCCATCAATAACGATCTAAAGCGAGAAATTGCTAACCTTGATTCCAAAAACCAAAACCTTAAAAGTTCAGATTCGGCAATGAAAGGAGAGCTATCAATCCTTCGCTCTGAATTGACTTCTTTAGGTATAGAGGAGAACAGGATTGCTGAACAATTAACCGGACTTAGAGATGCAAACGAAATGCTGTTATCTAAGTCCAACTCTTTGGAAGCAGAGAATGAAGGAATGAAACAGGCGATCGATTTAATGAGAGTCGAATTACAGGATATCAATACAAACGAACAAGCACTTGTAGGGAAGTTACGGGATATTGACTCTCAAAACAAACAACTCCTTGAAGAGTCTAGCTCCCTGACAGAAGAATCTATGTTCTACAAAGATAAGGCACGCCAGCTTGAAATTCAACTTGGTCAAGCTATCGCCAATGAACGAATCCTTAATGAAAACCTGAGAACAGCAGAAGATAAAAATAATCAACTGAATAGACAAGTAGCTAGCCTTCGAGATAGGGGTTCTAAAGAATACCAATTACTTGCCCAAGAAGCAGAACAACTTCAATCTCAACTGAGCAACATAGCTGGACGCGAGATGATAATGCAAAACAACCTAAAAAATCTTGAATCAGAAAATATTCGCCTTGCTCGCGAACTCACAGAATTTCAAGACCGGGAAATTGATTATAATCGTCAAATATCAAACCTGAATATGAATAATAACAATTTAATTCGACAAATTGAATCAACTCAAAAAATGAGAATTCGCCTGAGAAATGATATAATTGGAGTTATCGATGAAAATGATCAAGGCGAAAATCAGCGATTCCGCCCTTAATCAAATTTTCAATTCTCGTAAAATTTTCCCATCGAACGAAATTTCTCATACCTTTGTAAAGTAATTTGCTCCGGGGTTTTATTATTCAATTCTGAAAGTGTTTCCAGTAAGGATTGCTTAACAATCTTGGCCGTTTCATCCCAATCCCGATGAGCTCCCCCTATTGGTTCTGTAATAACCTTGTCAACGATACCAAGTTTCAGCAACTCCGATGCATCTAATTTTAGCGCCTCTGCTGCACTTGATGAAAAAGCACGATCCTTCCACAATATAGCTGCACATCCTTCAGGTGAAATGACGGAATAATAAGCGTTTTCAAGGATGAGTACTTTATTTGCAACTGCTATCCCCAATGCTCCCCCAGATCCTCCTTCACCAATCACAATTGAAATAATTGGCACCTCCATTGCTGCCATCTCTCGAAGATTTACGGCAATTGCTTCGGCGACATGCCGTTCTTCTGCTCCGATGCCAGGAAATGCTCCAGGTGTATCGATAATCGAGATAATAGGAAGCCTAAATTTATTGGCCATCTTCATCAGTCGTAAAGCTTTTCTATAGCCCTCAGGATTAGGGCAGCCAAAGTTTCGTTTCAAATTATCATCGGTATTTCTACCTTTTTGCTGAGCGATTATCATTACCTTCAGCCCATCAATTGTCGCGGGTCCTCCCACAATGGCTTCGTCATCCATAAAAGATCGATCTCCGTGCAGTTCCTCAAAATTAACGAAGATACGTTCTATATAATCAATGGAATATGGGCGATTCGGGTGTCTTGATAACTGAACTTTTTGCCACGGAGTCAAATCTGAGTACACATCTCTTTTTGTAAGTTCGATCTTCTTTTCAATCGCTTTAATCTCAGTAGAAAAGTCTAAATCAGAATCATGAGATGACTTAACAATATCGTCCAACTGTTTTTCAAGATCTAACAATGGTTTTTCAAATTCAAGACTATGTTTTTTCATAAAATTTTTAAAAGGCTAAAATTTTTCAATGTATGCAAAATATTCGCAAGGAATACTTTTCGCAGTGACCACAAAAATGGGCTCTTTCTAAAATAAACAATTATTTACTTTGGTAAAGGTATTTAAAATTTTGTATGCCAAAAATCTATTCATTACCATCGGCTAACTCCTCTTTCCAACCAAGTATTCTCGCTTTTGCCGAGGCATCCTCGGCACCTTCTTTATCACCTTTTTTTACTAAAATTCGAGCCAGAGTAACCATAGAGGTTAAATCATCCGGCTCAAGATCAAGTGCACGCCTGCAAAATGACTCGGATGAATCAATTTCATTGAGAGCTAAAAGCACTTCAGCCACCGCTCGCAAGGCATCTAAACTTGTTGGATTCGAATCTAATACATTCAGCAAAGCCTCTTTTGCTTCAATCTCGTCACCAAGAGCAAAAGAAAGAATGGCATCATCAATGCATTTCTTGTAATTAGTATCTGACATATTGTCTATGTTTTATGGCACATAGAACACAGGCAACTATAAAAAATTTTAATCGATGCTAAATCCTTGTCACTCATGAACTATATATTCATGATTAATTTAATTATTCATATTTTAACAATTTCAACCCCAATCAATGCGTTCAAATAACTCAGATTTCAAAAAACTTCTCTTATTACATAGCCGAGATCGTAGAAAACAGGCAATGGCTTTAGAACTTTCGAATTTCCCGCACCTTGTCGTCCAACTAGAATCCAAAATTCAGCTTGAAAATGATACGATTGCATCTGCAACCCAAGAATTGCAAAATTTGGAAATTCAAAGCAAGAGCCTAGACAACGAAATTAATTCGTTGTCCGAGCAAATCGATCGACAAAAAAACAAACAATTAGAAGTTAAAAAAAATGAAGAGTACCAAGCTTTAGAAAACGAAATTGCAAACTTGCTTAGACTTCAATCGGAAAAAGAAGACGAACAAATTGGTATTTTGGTAAAAATTGACGAAGCTAGGGAAACAGCAAAAATTGCGACAGAAAAAATTTCAGTAAAAGTAAAATTGCTAGAAAATGATAAAATTCAACTCCTAGAGAGAGGCGAAGAATTAAAGATCGAATTAAAAACATTAGAAAAAGAAGTTGAGGATTCTCGAGCAGAAGTTGAACCAACTTTGCTATCTGGTTACGACCGAACGAAAAAAGTTGTATCTCGACCACCATACATTGCACCACTTGAAGATCAAAAGTGCTCGGGGTGTAACTTACGGGTTTCAAACGATGTAGTCTCCTCAGCCCTTGTGGAGCAAAAGCTGACACATTGCGATCAATGCGGAAGAATTGTATACTCTGAACGCTGACGATTCCTAATTTTGTACTTTCAAATATCATTTTATTATAATTTCCGGGAAGCGGTCATTCGCTGTTTATGCTTTAGCATGAATAGAGGAAAGTCCGGACATCACAGGGCAGAATTCCCCGTGAAAGCGGGGGGGGCTTATTTTAAGATAAGTTCACGGCTAGTGCAGCAGAAAGTAAACCGCCTTATTCCTAAGGTAAGGGTGAAATGGTGGGGTAAGAGCTCACCGCCACGAGGGCAACTAAGTGGGCTATGTAAACCCAATTCGATGCAAGGCGAAATAGGAAACGGAGTTGCCCGCTCTATGGTTTCGGGTACGTCGCACCTTCAATCAAGAAGGATCAATGCAAATTGATAGATAAATGAATGACAAATTGACAATCGTCATGAAACAGAATCTGGCTTATAGCTTCCCGGATTCATTTTTCAAAATGTTTTAAAATTGACTAACCCTTACAATTCTCGATAATTAACACCCCTTATGGCAAATACTAAGTCAGCAATTAAGAATATTCGTAAAAACAGAGCACGCTATCTGCAAAACCGCATGGTTATTAGCAGATTAAAGACTCTTGAAAAGAAATTCCAGACAGCTCTCGAGTCGAAAGATTCTAGCTTAGCGAAAGACGCATCATCTGCTTTTATATCAGCTTTAGAAAAAGCTAAAAAGTCCTCTCTAGTTCATGCAAATAAAGTCTCCCGCAAAAAATCTCGCTGTTCTGCGATGCTTGCTGCTTTAGCAAGTTGAACCTTTAATTTTTTTCACTTAAAGCATATCATTAAATATGCTTTGAATCATTTTCGTCCTTGGATGAATATCCTGAGTCTTGGCGATTATGGTTCACTTTATTTTTCTTTAGATAGGCTTCATGTACGTCATCAGCACTCATACCCATTACCTGTGCCAAAGAAATAAGGAAGTGAAATAAGTCAACAATTTCAACTTTTGCATTCTGTTTGTCAAATTCTTGATATTTTGCCCACCATTTCCAAGGTACAGAATCGGTTAACTCGGCAAGTTCCTGCTGCATTGCTCGTACATAATTGAGGATCCATTTTGTTCTATCCTCATCAGACATATCGTTCATATTTACACCAATTCTGCTATTCAGTTGTTCTTGCAGTTCAAAGATATTTTCAAGCTTATCCATATCATTCATAAGAAGTGAATTGTATCAATTAAGCAAGTGGTTTTAGGTTTATAGGGATGACTTCTTTACACTTCTTGCTTCTTTGTTACACTAATAACTAAATTTATTTTCATACAATAAATCCATCTATATATAATCAGGTTGGCAAATTACTACTTAACTAGAAATCATTTAAATATTTATCATAAAATTAAACCCTTCTTACATTATTAATTAACACATGAAATCAAGACTTCGCTCACGTTGGTATCGCGCCAATGAAAAACCATTAGAAAAATCTTCTACAAACAGTCAAAATCAAGAACCATTTGGTGAAATCATATCGACTGATGAAAAGCTTGTAGATGATTTATCCAATGCCAAACCCAGTCAACACAAGGGTAACGATAACCGTAGTCCCAAAAGAGAACGACCTGACCAAAGAAACTCCCCAAGGGAGAGAAATGAAAACCGTCGATCCCCAAAGGCCAGAAATCCCAATCACCGAAAGCCTAAACGCAATGGAGATCATCGGGACAACCTGCCCAAAGATTCTACCAATAAAGGGGAAAATAAAAATAAGGAAAATAGTAGCAAACGAGATTCATCTTCCCAAAAAAATAAACCCCGAAGGAGAAAACAGAATCAATCTAAAAATAGAACAAACGAGAAGCGAAAAAAAACAAATTTTAATAAGGAAGAAAATAAGGCACCGAAGAAGTCAGTTCTGGGAAGCTTTTTATCCAAGATTTTTGGTGGCTAAATTATCCACATAAGTTTTCCAGGTGGAATTATTTAGAATTATTGGTGGACACCCTCTCGTAGGGACTGTCCAAATAAGCGGATCTAAAAATGCAGCTCTTCCTCAGTTTGCAGCTACTCTGCTAAGCTCTGAGGAAAGTATATTAGAAAATGTGCCCGATTTGAGCGATATAAGATTTATGGCTGAAATTATATCCGAACTCGGGGCTGACATTGAACAATTAGATCAAACCACATGGAAAATTAAGCCTTTAGATATTACACACTGTGCTCCCTATGAATTGGTTAGGAAAATGAGAGCCTCGATTTGTTTGTTAGGTCCTCTTACAGGAAGATTAAAAAAAGCAGAAATTCCAATGCCAGGAGGTTGCGTTATTGGACAGCGCCCAATTGATTTGCATATCCGTGCATTAGAATGCCTTGGTGCAAATGTCGAATTAGATCGTGGGATCGTGAAGGTTAATGGAACAAACCTTAAAGGAAACAGAATCTTCCTTGGGGGGCGTCATGGGAGCACTGTGACTGGAACAAGTAATGCCATCATGGCCGCTGTTCTAGCACCTGGAGTAACTACAATCGAAAGCTCGGCCTGCGAACCTGAAATTATTGATTTGTGTAACATGCTGGTAAAAATGGGAGCTAATATTGTAGGTATTGGTTCACACTTTTTAACAATTGAAGGAGTCTCAAAATTATGTGGATGTACACATAAGGTAATTCCCGACCGAATTGAAGCGGCAACTTACGCAATAGCCGCGGCAATTACTCAGGGTGAAATAACCATAAATGGTGCAGTCTCCGAACATTTAGGGAGTTTTATAAATGTAATGCAAGAAAGTGGAGTAAGCATCGAAACAAAGTCTCCCAGCCAATTAAAAGTCAGCCTTTCTCAAGAGGAGCTCAATTCATTAGAGATAATCACTCTCCCCTACCCTGGTTTCCCAACTGACTTACAAGCACAAACTTGTGCCCTTGCATGCAAGTCAAACGGTTTAAGTATTTTAACGGAAAGAGTCTACCCTAGTCGGTTTATGCATGTCCCAGAACTGATGAGAATGGGGGCAGATATTGCAATGGAAGGTGCAAGCTCTTTAGTAAAAGGCAAAAATAAATTAACCGGTGCACCCGTTATGGCTTCTGACCTGAGAGCCAGTGCAGCTTTAATTCTTGCAGGTCTAGCTGCTGAGGGAGAAACTTGGGTGCAAAGAATTTATCACCTTGATCGCGGATACGATTCATTTGAAAAAAAACTTCAAGGTTTAGGAGGAATTGTTGAGAGAATTGCTGAAAAGGATTTGCCCATTTCTTATTCCCCATAACCTAATATATATCCATGAATGAGGATCCATCAGAAAGCCAAAGGTCTCAAGATCAATCAGAGCATTTAAGTAAAGATATAGATGCGGCATTGCGCCCGCCCTCTTTTAGCGACTTTACGGGTCAGAAAAAGACAATCGAAAGACTTGAGGTCATGGTTGGGGCAGCAGTTAATCGAGATGAACCGCTAAAGCATGTTCTTCTTTGTGGTCCTCCAGGTCTAGGTAAAACAACGCTCGCACACATTATTGGTCGAGAGATGGATAGAGAAGTAAGAGTGACCTCTGGCCCAGTAATTGATAAACCAGGAGACTTAGCTGGTTTACTTACAAACTTACAAGAAGGGGATCTTCTCTTCATTGATGAGATTCATCGAATTCCCAAAACAGTTGAAGAATACCTTTACTCAGCAATGGAAGACTTTCGTATTGATATTATGATTGATCAAGGTCCTAATGCTCGGAGCGTAAGACTTGATATCCCCCGATTCACCCTCGTTGGCGCAACAACAAGAGTGGGCCTACTTACCTCTCCGATGAGAAGCAGATTTACTTTGCAAACAAGGCTAGATTACTACGACCGAAAGGACTTGACTAAAATTGTTCTCAGAAGTTGTGATTTATTAAATTGTACTATCGATCAAGGAGGGGCAGATGAAATTGCGGGTCGGGCGAGAGGAACTCCTCGAATTGCAAACAATCTAATTCATTTTGCTAGAGATTTTGCTCAACAAAGGGCAAATGGAGATATCTCTAGAGAAATTGCGAATGAGGCTTTAGAATTACTTGAAATCGACAGTCAAGGACTTGATGAAATGGATAAAAGGATCATTAAAACAATCGCTGGGAATTACAAAGGTGGCCCGGTAGGCTTAGGAACAGTGGCGGTTGCAGTTGGCGAAGAAGAGCATACACTGGAGGAGGTAAATGAGCCTTTTTTGATTCAAGAAGGCTATCTCAAAAGAACATCTCAAGGACGAGTACTTACGCCGAAAGGGTGGGAAGTTTCTGGATTATCTGCACTTTCAGATTCTAATTCAGGACAAACGGCTTTTATGTGAACAAATTCCCTTTTTAATAAAAGGAAACAAATGTAAAAAAGAACCCGAAAAAGTGTTCGGAGCTAACTTTATTAAATCTTCGATTGCATTGAAGGAATATTCCTCCAATGCAATGACTTCACGCTCATCAATTCGCAAAAAACCTTCGTGCCTTAATATGTAAACTCTTACAAACTCGTAGCCCGTTTCGCAACATGGACTGGCACGAAAAACCTCTACGAAAGATTCTGCGTAGCCAACAATTCCAAGCTCCTCTTCGCACTCTCGAATAGCGGCACATAAATAGTTCTCTCCAGCGTCAACATGTCCAGAGCAACTACTTGTCCACAACAATGGATCAAGATCCTTACTCTTGGATCTTTGCTGCAAAACCCAACAATTGTCAGCTCTGGCAACAAAGATATGAACAGCACGATGGAAAAGATTATTTCTATGAATCTCACTCCTCGAAGCTTGACCAAGAACTCGGTCGTTCAAGTCTACTACATCAAATATTTCATCAGTCATTTTTCATTCTAAAAAGTTTTATCGGTTTATTGTTGGCTAATCCACATACTTAACCTTATTGAATCATATCGTGGATGTACATTTTAAGATTCTTGGTTCGAGCAGTTCGGGAAACGCAGCATTATTGCAAGCTGCGGGCTCATCAATATTGATTGATGCTGGAATGTCGGGTAAAAAACTTGAACTTCTCTTAAAAGAAGAAGGAGTTTCTGCAGAAGGGTTAGATGCTGTTTTCCTAACTCACGAACATAATGACCACTCCGCCGGCGTTCGCGGATTATCTAAATTTGGCAGACTTCCCTTTTTTGCAAATCAAGATACCATCCAAGCGTTACAGCCTAAGCTACAAAAGAGACCAAACTGGAAGATATTTGAAACAGGAAAACAATTTTCTTTTGGCCCTTTCACTATACATCCATTTAGCGTCCCACATGATGCATATGACCCAGTAGGCTTCTTTTTTGAGTGGGGCGAGGATGATTTATTTAATCCGCCCTCTAGCTTGGCCTGGGTTACTGATTTAGGGTATGTCCCAACCTTAGTAAAAGAGAGGATCAGGCAGGCAAAAATTTTAGTAGTTGAAGCAAATCATTGCTCAAAAATGCTTGAGGAAGACCCAAAGCGACCATGGAGCTTAAAGCAAAGAATAAGAGGCAGGCATGGTCACCTATCAAACGATAACACCTTTGACATGCTTGAATCCATAGAAGGCAGTTGTTGGGAGAAAATATTTCTCATGCATCTAAGCAAAGATTGTAACGATATTACTAAAGTACGGCAAAGATTCTCAAAGTTAAAAGGTCAAGGTTCAAGGTTCTCTACTTTTGTAGTTGACCCAACCACTGCAAAATCGATTCGAATATGAAAAAACTTACACGCCAAACAAAAGTAATTGCTACCATAGGCCCTGCCTCTGAAAGCGAAGAAATGCTTGAAAAATTAATTATCCAAGGAGTAGATGTTTGTCGCTTGAATATGGCACATGCAGACCACGACTGGGTTCGTAAAATATCATCACGAATTAGATCTGTTGGCATCAGGCTTAACAGGGAACCTGCCATTATGATGGATGTAAAGGGTCCTGAAATTCGCACAGGTTATTTACAAGATGACATTGAACTGAAAAAAGATGACTTGCTCGATCTTGTTTTTGAAGCACAACCACACCCACCAATTTCTAATAATGTTTGGCAAATTGAGGTAAACTACGACAAGTTGGCGGATCATTTAACATCTGGTGATACGGTTTTATTGGACAATGGACTAATTCCTCTTTTGGTCATTCAATCGTCATCCAAGCAAATTCGTTGTAAAGTCTTGCAAGAATCGATTCTAAAGAGTCGAAGGCATGTTAATTTACCAGGGATTGAGACTGGACTGCCCTCTTTAACCGAAAAAGACAGAAGAGATTCATTGGTTGGAATTGAATGTAAGCATGACTACTTTGCCCTGTCCTTTACCCGAGATGCTGATGCAGTCGATATATTTAGAAGGTTTCTCAGTGACCATAATTCAGATGCCCAAATTATCGCAAAATTAGAAGATCAAAAAGGAGTTGCGAACATAAATGAAATTATCACTGCATCTGATGCGATTATGATAGCAAGAGGCGACTTAGGTATCGAATGCCCATTTGAAGAGCTACCCATCATTCAAAGAAAAACGGTCGGAGCATGCTTGGCGAACGGAAAACCCGTGATTGTTGCAACACATTTGCTTGAATCAATGATAGAATCACCTGTCCCGACCCGTGCGGAGATAAGCGATGTGGCGAATGTTGTAAACGAAGGAGCAGATTGCTTAATGCTTAGTGGAGAAACGACAACTGGTAAACAACCACTCGAATGCTTAAACATCCTTAACCGTATTGCTTCGCGGATAGAATCTGAAATTACACCCGGCCTAAGTGAAGAACTGAAACTTTTTCGATCTAAAGCCAAAATGCTTCGATCTGCGGCCATGCTGGCAATGAAGATGAAGAATTCTGCGGTACTCGTATTTACGCGTAGTGGGGACTTAGCTGCTAAGCTGGGTGCACTTCGTCCAAATGGTGCTCCGTTATTTGCCTTTACAGATGTTGATGGATTGCACCGAAGGCTTAGATTAATTTGGGGAATTGAACCCTTTCATATGGATTTCTCAGCGGACCCCGAACTCACTATTCAAAATGCTATTGCTAAGCTCAAAGATGAAAACTGGGTACAAAATGGGGATCAATTGATTACCGTTACAAATGTATTTGCATCCGGAAAAATTGTGGAGAGTATCCAATTAAGAGAAGTCGAATAAGCAAAAATCTATTGGGGGTTAAATAAGTTTTTATCTATTTTTCCAAATCACTAAAAATGAAATTCCTAAGACCGACAAATACGGAATTCCTGCGGCATACCAAGCAAAGATGATACCTCTTTCTCCTAATGAATCAAAGAATGTGCGTAGAATATAAAAACCAAGAATCCACAATAAAGAAAGGCCAACGATAAAGCCTGTCGAGGATGGCTCCCTTTTTAAAGTGAGTGCCAAAGCACAAAGAACTGCAAAAAGGCAACTCGGTGCATTCCAAAATAATTGAGCTCGCCTTAAGCGATAAGGATGAAGTTTTTGCGAATCTTCTCTTGGGAAATTTTGAATTAACTCATCCAATTGACTAAAGCTAAGGCTATCAGGTTTAGCTTTTAATAAAGCGAAGTTCTTGGGGTCATCATAAACCTCAGGTAATTTAAGAAAGGAAAATCTTTTATTGTACCTGGGGCTCGGCAGAGCAAAGGTAGAATCACCAATTACAGGATTTAGAATTTTCTGCCAAGAAATTTGATTTTCTGTGGAAATCACAGGAATTCCGTTTTCAGAAGAAAAGCCTAAAAAACTCCCATTCTGAAATTGCCAACCACTCTTGGTTAGAAAACCAGACTCTGCTCGTATGCGAAAAAGGTCGTTTCCATTTTCATCGTAACTATATAAATGAATTCCATAAGCTAAACTTTTTCCCATATCAAAACTCTGAAAATACCAAGTCCGATTAACGGCTGGTAAAGGCATCTGAAAAGAAGAAAACTTCGTTGATTTTTGCTCGTTTCCATTGCCTAATAATTTCTTCGTCTCCGAAATCAGAGTATCACTATCTTTACTAATCCAAGAAAATACAGAGCAAATTAAAGCTAGGCCAATTATCGGACGAACAATTAAAAAAAAAGAAACACCAGATGCATCTAATGCTAATAATTCACGCTTTTTCGAAAGAAACGAAAAAGTAAATAAGGTGGCGACAAAGCAACTTATAGGAAAAAGCCAAGTTAGATAATTGATCGCTATTTCAAAAAACAGCAGGGAAAAAACAGAAAAAGAGTCATTTAATAAAATACCACTTTCATCGTTTAAAAATTGAAGGAAAAGCAGGGAGAAAAGAACGAGAAAGCAGAGGCAAAACCACTTTAACCATTCGTAAACCAAATATTTTTCAATAAGTTTCAATTATACAATATTCTTAAATAACTAGGGTGCGTCTAACATGCACGATCGTCAAAACCAATTCTTAGTAAAATTCTATTTGTCTAACAATCCGTTTTCATATGATAGTAACAATTTCAATGAAGGCACTTAAATTGTTCCCAATCTTTTTTATTTTCATTTCAACTTTTCAGTTGGGCTTTAGTGCGAATCAAGCAAAAGAAATTAACTGGCAAGACCAAGTCGACCAATTTTTTGGAAAAAATGTGGTTGGCCCGATAGCGGGTTTGTTATTCTGGGAGATTCCTGGAACGCATTATTACGAAGACGGTTCTCCCGTTTACCTTTTATCATCGAGCCAAGTCAGTCAACTGACCAACCAAAATAAAACTGAAGGAATCTACACTTTTGACATTGGAAACTTGAAAGCAGCACGACTCAAGGAGGGCAGATGGGAACTAAGTCCTGAATCCCCGAGTTTAAAAATTATCCACGAAAACTTTATAAAATCACCCAAGATTTATCTCGAGAGTCAAAAAATCAATCAAGTTGGTTTCATCTCAATCAAACAAGGTTTTCCACTTATTGTAGCATGGCTGCTTGGAGGTGCCTTATTTTTTACCCTTCGAATGCGTTTTGTGAATCTCAGGCTCTTCAAACACGCGATCGACCTAGTACGGGGCAAGCACGACTCGAAAGATCAAAAGGGAGAAGTAACACATTTCCAAGCTCTCACAACTGCACTTTCCGCAACCGTTGGGTTAGGAAACATTGCTGGAGTTGCAATTGCAATTGGTATGGGGGGGCCAGGTGCAACTTTTTGGATAATTTTGGTCGGTTTCCTTGGTATGTCCTCTAAGTTCACAGAATGCGTTCTTGGACAAAAATATCGAAAAATTCGAAAGGACGGCAAAATTATGGGGGGGGCAATGCACTATCTTTCGGATGGCCTCAAAGACCTTAACCTGAAGCACTTGGGTGGCTTACTCGCTGGATTGTTTTGCTTTCTTTGTATAGGGGGATCCTTTGGCGGAGGGAATGCCTTTCAGGTAGTTCAATCACTCGACTTGATCAAATCGGTTTTTCCGGTTTTGCAAACCTACCCATGGGCTTACGGTTTGATTATGACCACATTGGTGGGCCTTGTTATTATTGGTGGAATCAAAGGCATAGCTAATGTTGCTTCCCGTATCGTACCCGCCATGTGTGCAATCTATTTGCTTGCCTGCATCATAATTCTGACGATGCATGTTGAGGCAATCCCGTCCGCCTTTGCATTGATCTTAAAAAGTGCCTTCAGCTTCGAAGCTGGATTCGGTGGATTTTTAGGAATACTCGTAATTGGAGTGAAGCGAGCAGTTTTTTCAAATGAAGCAGGGATTGGCTCTGCCGCTATTGCTCATTCTGCGGCAAAGGTTACGCATCCCACTGAAGAAGGTGTCGTAGCCTTGCTTGAACCTTTTATAGACACAATAGTCGTTTGCACCATGACCGCTCTGGTTATAATAATTACAGGCGTTTACGAACCAAGTACCTTTACCTCAGACCCGGTCGAACAAAGTACCCTTCAGGGATATATTGATGAAAACAAAGGGGGTGCACTGACTTCAGCCGCCATGGCAAGCGTCATTCCTTGGTTTCCTTATCTCTTATCGATTGCTGTTTTCCTTTTCGCCTTTTCAACTATGATATCATGGTCTTACTATGGGGAGAGATGCTGGGTTTGGTTATTTGGGGACAAATCCTCAATTTTTTACAAATTATTATTCCTTATTTCATCCTTTCTCGGGTCAGTGATTACAGCGACTAATGTATTGGAATTTAGTGATCTCATGATCCTAGGTATGGCATTCCCTAATATTCTTGGCTTATTTCTGCTTAGCAATAAAGTAAACAAAGAACTTATTGGTTACGAAAAATTCATAAAGTATCATAAAAAAATTTGACAAGTAGCTTTTAATATTATCATTGTAAAATATCCTTTTATTTTAAACCTCAAACAACTCTATTACAATGGACGAAGATTCCGTACACATTTCAGATTCTGATGAAGCGAAAGCTTCTGTTTCTCGACTTCTAAAAGCAATCGAAGGATGGGCATCAAAAGAAAGTCAAAAAGGAGAATTGGAACTTACTGCATTTAGTGCAGCACTAGCATCTGGCATCATTTCTTTCCACGACTTCACATCTAAGGATTGCAGGAACAGTCAAAATTTAATTGGTGCAATTGCTCGTGCTAAACAGCATATCGAAAAAGAACACAAAAAATTCGATTCAGAAATTGATAAAATGCACATTAAGTTTGCACAGGAAATGGAGGAATTAGACCTTAAAATCATCCGAGATCGTAAAGAATTCAAACAATATTTAATTTCGGTCATATATGCAGAAGAGTATAATAAACTTCGGCTTGCTGTAACCAATATATTTGAAACTTTGGATGCTAAATCAAAATACGAGACTATTGACTCCTAAGTTTCAGTTTTCTCATCTTACATAGTTTAAACCTATGTAAAGCCACATCGGTGTAGTAACCAAACATCCAAACATAGTTGCTAAAATTGTCCTCATTGCAGTTTGAGGTTCACCCGAATAATTTTTCACTATTACAATAGCGAAAATTCCCGCAGGCATTGCAGTTTGGATAAGTAAAATATTTTGTAACCAGTTCATTCCCGTAGGAATAGGTCCTTTCCAAGCATATAGTAGCATGATTACTGGAACGATTAATAGACGAACTAGAACAGCAGAACATTCAACTTTGATACCATCGGATAACTTAAAGTCCTTTACTAAATCTGCAAAGTTACCACCAATTAATAGTAGCCCTATTGGGATTGCACATCCTCCCAGCAAAGTAATTATTTCCCAACCAAATAGCGGCACTATTGATTGCCCACCAATCTCGCGAACCAAAACTGCCAAAATAATAGAAATTATCGGGGGATTAATTAATCGTGAAAAACTAAATTTTTCAGATGAAAGTAAATAAACCCCGAGGGTCCAAATTGCGGTTTCGACCCCTAGGTTAAAAAGTATAATCTTCGCAATTATTTGTTCGCCAAAAATTGCCGCAGCAACAGGAAATGCAAAAAAACCATAATTAAAAATCCCAGCACAAAAAGAAAAGGAGGGAACTGACTGCTTATCAATCCTCATTAACCTGCCAACAATTAATGCACATCCAAACCCTACGCATATACAAAGAAAACCAGCGATTACCACGGTTAAAAAATGAGTGGGCAAAAGAGAATCCTCATTACCAACTAAATGAAAAAAGAAAAAGCACGGGTATAGCACACGAACAGTTAGAACACTTAAAGAAGCATCTGCCTCAACACGCAACCAACCAAAACGCCTACAAAGTCCCCCCACCAACAACAGCGCCAAAGGGGGAATAATTGCTGAAATAATTTCTAAAAGGTTTCCCATAAAAAGAAAATTGTACTGAAGTATTCTCTTTCAAGCAATCGACATTCGAAGAAGGATATTAAGACAAAATAAATTCTCTACCCAATTTACTTTAGTTAAACTCTCCTCCTTAACTATTTGTAGCAAGCGTATAGAAAAAAAATAATCAAAATTTAGTAGTTAGCTAAAACAGCACTAACACCAATTTTTCAGAATGGCGCCCCCACGAGGAATCGAACCTCGATCTACGGTTTAGGAAACCACTGTTTTTTATTTTAAAACAATGACTTATAAAAATAGTTG
>Ga0209631_10003079_pt1 | contig 19495 bp, 14 predicted proteins | sample COG_08_FD_184752 | JGI IMG/M metagenome (GOLD analysis project Ga0209631, IMG submission 184752) | Pelagic Microbial community sample from North Sea - COGITO 998_met_08 (SPAdes) (version 2) | ecosystem: Environmental > Aquatic > Marine > Neritic zone/Coastal water | place: Helgoland, sampling...
CCACGAGGTGCGCTCTTCGGAAGTGTAATCCGCCGCCGCCGCCTGGAGCGCTTTTTTGCCGGCGGTTTTCGCTTAATTCCTTCGGATTCCTGACTGGAAGCCTGTGATGGACTGTGATAGATGTCACCGTATGCCTGTGTTTGCATATGCAACTTTTAATAATTCCGTATTTCACATCTCTCGGAACCCACTTCTTCGTCATGTCGACGTCGCTGCTGTCGACGTCGGTCCGGGTGCCCTCGCCCGCGAGGTTTCGGCGCCGAGGCCGTGGCCACACGCGCATCGTAGCCACCGCATCGCTCTCATCCTCCGATGTGGCCGCGATGAAGAAGGAGCTGCTCCAGGCAGTGGCCGCGAGTCGCAAGCCGGGTGCCGACGCCACCCAGACGAAACGAACCATCTTGGATCGCACCGTCGCCTTGGAGTCCGGGGTGGACGCGTCGACGCCGTTCGGGGAGGTATCGGGGAGGTGGAGCCTGGTGTACTCCACGAACGATGACAAAGGAACCCCGGGGTTGGGCCCTCTGCAGGGTGTGATAGACACGGATGCCATCCAACAGATCACGTCGCAGCTGTACAAGGTGTTCTTCAGCTTTGCCCCCGCGCTCGCGGGGTCGACGGAGACTGGCGCGAAAGGGGTGGCGAACGAGCAGGTGGTGGACATTCCGAACGGCCGGGTGGAGAACAACGTGGACGTGGACCTGCCGTGGCCGATCGGCGGCGCGAGGATCGGGGTGAATGGCGAGGTGGCCGCGAACGACCCGGAGGGGCGCGAGGTGGTCGTCACGTTCACGAGCTGGGAGCTCGGGCCGAAGCCGGGCGGGGCGGGTGGCGATCCCCCGTCGCTGCGACTACCCCTGCCTCGACCGAAGGGTGTGCTGCGTAACACGTTTTGCGACGACACGCTCAGGATATCTCGAGGCGGGAGAGGGGGCGTGTTCATAACGTCCAGGATAGAATGATGAACCGCGTCGGTCCTTCGTAATCTTACTAACCGATTTGCTACTTACTTACTCGCGCCGTCCACCCACCGACGAGCGCGTCTACATCCCGCCGTACCTGCTCGCCGGCGGGGGAGCCCCGGGAGGCGGAGGGGGCGGCTGCGGGGGTCCCCCGTTTGGCCGCCGCGACGCAAGCGCCGGCTCCACAATCTCGGCTCTCACCGTGTCCATGTGGTATAAACGCCTCATCGGCACGTACTTGTCGATGAACTCCCTCGGTTGTATCTTCCCAGCCACCAGATCCTCGCCCAGCTTCTCCGTCTCCTGGTCCGTCTCCCGCGCGCGTGTCTTCAGCCGGGCCAGCGCCTCGTCCAGGTTGAACTTGCCCGTCACCGCGTCGGCTTTCTTCCTGGCAGCCTCGTACGCGTCCTTCACCGGCTGCGCGTCGCACGATCGGATGACTGACATCTGGCTCCTGAGGTCCCGCGCCTCCTCCGCCTTCTCTATGTTGGCCCTGCACATGCCCTCGATCTCGAGCCTGAGCTCGCGCGTGAACGCCCTCGCCTCCAGGGCACCCTCCGTGCTGTGAAGAAATCGGGCGAACGCCTCCTTGTCCGTGAGCAACTCGGCGAGCTCGGCGCTCGACTTCTGGAGCAGCCGGGGAAACTCGCGCGACACAGACGAGGTGGATGGCTGAGGGCGCTGTTGCGATGCACTCGCGCGTGCGTTCTGCGGTTGGATTGGGTAAGTGAGCGGGGTAAGCGACTGCGTGTGACACTCGGGTGACATTCAACCCTAGCAGCGATGGTTCGGTCCAGGATGGCGCGACGGCGTCGGTGGGTGGGTGTGGACGCACCGAATTGTTGACGGACATCGACTCGAACGCCGAGTTGAGTCTATCGGCGCTCGCGGTCCGGTCACCAAACAGACCTCCCATGGTGTCCGCCCTCGGTCCCGCGGGTCGAACTGTGAACAGAGCCGAACGTCAACTTTGAGTTGAGCGAACTCGTTTTTGGCAACGGAGCGTCGTCAGACCTCGGGGTCGCCTCAGTGGTCATCAGACCTCGCGTTCGGGCTCGGTGGACGTCGCCGACTCGCCTCGGCGGTAATCGGTGCGAGGTACGCGCGTTGGACGGATCCCGACCTCGTGCCTCGAGCCATGGGGCGCAAGCAGAAGACCTCGGCGGGTGGGCACCCAACGTCGGAGGAGGGCGAAGATGCCGCCGGGGGCGACAAGCTGTTCTTCCTGCGCACCAAGTACTCGCTCCTGGACAAGGCGGAGTGGTGGTGGCTGATGGACGACAGCCTCGCGGAGATCAACTCCAGGCTGGAGACCGAGCACTTCGTGGTCATCGACGGCTTCCTCACGGGCGCGCACACCAGATCGCTGCGCGACGAGATCAAGGGCGCCCACGAGCACGGCCACCTCGCGCCGGGCGTCCTCGCGGGGGGTAAAGCCGGTGACTCGACGCAGTACACCATGAGGGACGTGCGGGGCGACCACGTCGGGTGGTTCGACGGCACCGAGCGCCTGTCCTCGGGCGTGAAGTGGAGCACCCTGCCCACCGCCATGAAGCGCGCGGACACCCTGGTCAACGAACTCGGCGCCCTCCGCGGCTCCGAGCTCGCGTCGATATCCTCCAGGTCCAAGGCGATGTGCACCGTGTACCCGGGCGACGACGCGAGGTACGTGCGACACGTGGACAACCCCGACGGGAACGGCCGACTCTTGACCGCGCTGCTGTACCTGAACCCCGAGTGGGAGGAGGGCGACGGCGGCGAGCTCCGCGTGTTTCGGTGCCTCCGCGGAGACGCCGCCGGGTTCGTCGACTGCGACGGCAGGAGCCTCGAGGCCGTCGACGGCTTCGACACCCGGGTGAGAAAAGGCGAGTCGGTGGACGATGACGTGGACGCGCGGGACGTGGCCGAGGGCGTGAGGGACGTGGCGACGCTGGGCGGGGACGGGACGGAGAAGCCGGTGCGACTGACGGACGTGGCGCCGCTCGGGGGACGTCTGGTGCTGTTCAAGTCGAACGCGAGGGTACCCCACGAGGTTCTGGCCGCACGTGCCCCGAGGTACGCGATGACGCTGTGGTACTTCGATAAGAGCGAGGTCACCGCCGCGCGAGCCGCGCCGCTGTCGGAGGAGGAGCGAAAGGAACGGGAGGAGAAAATCGCGAGGGAGATTGAGTTCATGCGACTGAAACACGGCGTGACCGCCGAGCCGGAGGTGCGTGTCAGGGACTCGCGGGAAGCCGCGTGGAGAGACACGGGTGATGGTAGACCGAAACCCGAGGTACCGGGTCAATGCTCTGCGGCGTGGGAGGGTGGGGACATAATCGCGATAACAGTGCCGTTGCCTTCAGGGACTGGCGCTGGGGACTGCGGCGTCGAGATTGAGACGACATCGTCGACCCTGGTAATCGAGGCACCGGGCCTAGAAGGAGGCATTGCGCGTATCAAGCTACCCGATGGCGCGGACGAAAATACAATCGCGGTGAAGCTGTCGAAGAAACCCACCAGAGCACTGGTGGTGCGAGTGAAATGCGAGGGAGTAGCGACGCCGGCTGCCCCAACCCCACCCAAGGTTGAAATGCCTCCTGTCCGGCCTGAGCCTACACCGCCGGCCAAGACGAATGTACCAACGACACAAGTCGCGAAGGACTGCGTGGGCGTGGGCGGGACACTGTCCTGGTCTTCATCCACGGACTTCTCGAAGCTCCCGGCTGTTCCTCCTCGGGATTTCTCGGGTCGAGAACGAGGCACGGCTCCGCGGGGCGCCGACCTGAGGGACGCCTCCGACTGGGAAGATTTCATCCAGACCAGGTGGGCGCTGGCGGGCAAGGAGGACGAACAACCGGTGCTGACACCACACGCGCTGGACGGGCTGAGCTTCCCCGTCACCCTGGCGTGGGCGCTGCAGCAACCCGGCGTGTCCGAGGCTGTCGCCGCCGCGAGGAAGAAAACGTCGACGGATGTCGCGTTCGCGAGCCTCGGCGATGAGACCACCGGTACGTCTCCCCTCGTCGTCGTCGTCGCGGGCGCGTCGGCGTTCACCGAGCAACACCTGCTGGATCACACGAGGTACTGGGACGAGGTCACGGTCGCGGCGCCCCAGCCGGCGGGTGGGATCCACCTGGCGTTTGTCGGCCCCGACGTCCGAGCCTCTTCTTCATCCGCCCGGCGTCTGTCGCCCACCATCACGGCATCGGTGCACCGCGAGACCGTCAGGGACTACATGTCGACAGTACCCAGCGACGTACCGCTGATGATTTGCGGTTTCAACACCGGGATGGGCGGGGGAGGCGGCGCGCTCGCGAGGGGCTGGGCGCCCGACCTCGTCGAGATGTTACGAAGAACCGACGTCCCGGCGGTGTTCACGGCGGCGAACGACTACGCGGACCTGAAGGGCGAGCTCGCGGTTTTCAAAGCACTCGGCGCGCGTTTCATCGTGGACCCGCGTGTCAACCCCTTCAAGGCTTTCACGCACACGATCGGCGAGGGTGACGGTAAGCCAGGGGTGCGGGGGGCCCCAAAAGAGGGTGAAAAGTGGAGCTGCGCCAACGCGTTTGTGTACGCGGTGCGGGGGTTCGCTGAAGGTAAAGGGCCGAGCGCAGGGCTGAGCGACGACCAGCTGTGCACGCTCGCGACGAAGGCGGCGGAAAGGGCGGCGGGAGCGGCGTGGGATGCCCTCGGAATGCGCCGGAGATAGACTGTTAGAACTAGAACATCCGAATACAACCGCTACAAAACGCTAACCCCTTAATCGAGCAGGTAGCCTCCGAGGAAGAGCGTGAAGAAGATCGCGAGGGCACCGTAGATGAGGACGCTCTTCTCACCGCCGCTCATGGAGTTGGTGCCGAGCCCGTACCCCTGGTTCTGCTCGAAGCCCGCGACCTCCTTGCCGAGGTTCTTGAAAGTCTTCGGCGCCGCTCCGCAGGTGGGGCACAGCCAGTCCTCCGGCAGGGCCTTGAACTGGACGCCCGCGGAGACGGGGTACTCCGGGTCGCCCTTCTTGGGGTCGTAAATGTACAAGCAGCTCTGGCACTGGTGCTCTCCGGACCTGCGATTGCGTTGGAGAAGGGGCGGTTTGGTCGGCGATGTGTCCGATTTTCGGCAGCCAGCTGGATGGGGAATATTCCCGATGGATAAAGCGGGCGCGAGGATCGCGGGCGGAGACTCTCCGGTGGGACGGGAAGGGTGCGGGACTCACCCGATGACGGCGAACTTCTCCTCAAGCTCGGGGTTTTCGCGGTCGAGGTTGGGATTCGACCCAGGGGTGGCCATGCGCACGACGAGCGCGGCCCCGCGGTCGCGCCTCGCAGCAGCGCGAGCGGGGGCGGACGCCAGGCGCGCCCCGGAGAGGTTCACGCGCGCGGCGGGAGCGGCCGCGCGGCGGGTGGACGCGCACGCGCGCGCGGGAAACGCGACCGCGGCGGAAGCGATGGTGAAAGCGGACATCGTATCGATAGGTGTCTCGCAACGTGTGCCGTGGGGTGTGTGGTGGTCCCGATGGGGTGGATCCGCTTTTTTGCAAGGTGTCAAACAGGATGAGACGTGGCCAAACGGGAGGACATCCCTGATGACTGGTGGGCGGAGGGAACGACGAGTTTCCATTCGAGTTTCCCGTTGGGAGCTCTTATTTCTATTTCTATTTGCTCGGGAGTGCTAGTGCTACCATACGGTCACACAAGTAAGGTCCCCTCCGGCGGCACCGGCAGAACGCAAGGCTCCGCGCGCGCGGCGTCCTTTGCTCCGCGATGTACGGCGGATACGGCGGAGGCAGAGGGGGCGGCAGGGGCGGGGGCGGCAGGTCCAAGAACGTGTGGGTCAGGCCCGGCTCCACCCCGGCCCCCGCGACGGCACCCAACGGGGGGACGCAGGGATCTCGGGGCGACGGCGCGGCCGACGCGAAGCCACCTCCCGCGACGACCAAGCCGCCCCCAAATGCGGCCAAGGGTGCGTCCCTGAGCGCCAAGGCGCGGTCGTACACGCCCGCATCGAACACGCCCGCATCGAACGGCGAGGAGGGCGATCACGTCGGCCGGTCGTTCCTGCCCGTCGGCGTGAAGCGCAAGGCTGGGGAGAACGAGCGCGGCGCGGGTGGACCCAAGCGTCAGCACCTGTACGTCGACCCGGCGCTCCAGGAGAAGCAGAAGAAGGCGGCGGAGGCCAAGGCTGAGCTCGAGGCCAAGATCGCCGCGGCCAAGGAGGAGGCTGAGCGCATGAAGCGAAGCATCAAGGAAACCGCGGCCAAGGCCAAGGCCAGGAAGGAGGAGGCGCAGCGCGAGGAGCACGCGCGCAAGGAGCTGGAGCTCAAGGAGAAACATATGGAGAAGCAGAAGAAACAAAAGGCGGCGAGTAACCTGCTCAGCGGCTTCGCGGCGGCGAGGAAGAAGCACGGCGTGGGCACCGCCGACGGGCCGAAGACGACGGAGCCGACGCCCGAGGTTGAGCTCACCCAGGAGGAGAAGGACAGGCAGGAGGTGAGGCGCGTGATGATGGCCACGTCGGACTGGCAGGTGCTCAACCTGGTGCCGAACGCCCAGCCCAAGTGGGTGAAGCAGGCGTACCGCGAGCTGGCGAAGGTGCTGCACCCGGACAAGTGCAAGGCTCCGGGCGCCAAGGACGCGTTCCAGAAACTGTCCAAGGCGTACCAGAACATCAACGCGATGCAGGCGTGAGTCGACATGCCGTACATTCGGTCGGTAGCACGTAGAGTAGGGCGTTTCAACGCGCCGCATTTAGTAGCCATGTAGTAGCCAAAGACCGTCGAAAACTTGCCACAAAGCCAAAAGTTGTTTGCCAAAACTTCCGCGACTGGAGATTTCAGCCGCCGACCACAACGACTCGCGCTCGAGCATCGAACGGAGGTTGAGAGACGCGGCGCGGAGGCTCGCGCACCACTCGTTCATCTCCACGAAGTAAGGATGGCGACCGTCGTGGCCGGCACCTACGAGAGGTTCGTCTTCGGCTTCCACCTCGACGGCCTGCCCGGGAGCAGCGGCGGCGGCGGCGGGGCGCCCGAGGTGGTTCGCTCCTTCACCCTCGACGCGCACCTCAGCGCTTGCAAGAGCATCGCCGCCCAGGGCGGGTTCCTCGCGTCGGGCGGTGCCGATGACCTCATCAGGGTGTGGCACCACAATCCCGACGGAGCCACCGCGGAGATCGGCACGCTCAGCGGCCACGAGGGCAACGTGACGTGCATGCAGTTTCACGGCTCGGATTTCACCAAGGAGCCCACCCGGCTGGTGAGCGGATCCGTCGACGGCAACGTCATCATCTGGTCCGTCGGGCAATGGGACGCGCTCAAGACCATGAAGGCGCACCGCGGTGGGGTCCACGCGTTGTCCGTGCACAGGAGCGGTCTGGTCGCCATGTCCGCGGGGGCTGACTCGCACATCGCAATGTGGGACATGAAGAAGGGACGCGTCGCGCACAAGACCAAGCTCAAGACCAAGCCCGAGCTCCTGGCCTTCACCCCGAGCGGTAACTCGTACGCGTCCGTGGCGGGGACGAGACTGACGATCACGAGCGCGGAGACCGGGATCGTCTCCGGGGTCTTCGACGCGCCCAAGCGGGTGATGTGCATGGCGCAGGCTGGCGACGATAACCTGACGTGCCTCGGGATGGAGGGCGGCGACGTCTTCGGCTACGACCACAGGGCTCCCCCGACCAAACCCGCGGTCACGATCACCAAGGCGCACCCCACGCGGGTCAAGGCTATGGTGTTCCCCGTGGACGACGCCGAGCGTGGGCCCGTGATGGGAGGGCCGGGCGGCGGGCCCGTGAGCCTCGTCACCGGCTCCTCCGAGGGAACCGTCCGCCTGTGGGACCTCCGCGCGGTGGGCGCGAGCAAGGGTGCCGCGGCGAGGGCGCGGGATATGGGAATGGCAGATGCGAGGGACGAACCCTTGGCGGAGTCGACGGGCGCGGGCAGGTTCACGTGCATGGCGTCCATGCCCACGCAGCTCCCGAAAACCGTGGCGGAGGCGGTGGGCGCCGAGAAGGACCGCGACCCGGCGGAGACGAAGAAGAAGCGGAAGGAGCAGAAACTGAGGGCGGCGGAACAGGCGAGGGAACGGGTCAACGCGGCGCACACTAACCGCCCGCCCAAGCAGCAGCAGAAACAGAAACAGAAACCGAAACAGAATCAGCAGAAGCGGGTCGAGAAACCGCGGCGCGACGACGACGACGGCTTCGAGGTTGTCGCCGGGGATGGCGACGACGACGAACCTCCCCGCGTGTCCAAGCCCGCCGCCGCCGCCGCGAAGAAGAAGCGTAAGGTGAAGGAGGCGGTCGGCGTGGGCTCGGGTGAGGACGGGCCGCTCGTCCCTCGCAAGGCTGGGTTCAAGACTGGGAAGAAATCCGGCAGCGGCGGTAAATCGTACGAGGAGGTTGCCACCGCGGCGAGACGGAAGGGTAGCGGCTCGAAGAAGGCCAAGCCGTCGCGGGGATTCGGCAAGCCTTCGAGGGGTTAACCTTTGAATACGAAACGAAACGAAACTTCATTAATAGAGATGCTAAGGGCTTTGAGCTTCCGCCATTGCTTCGTCCTCGTCCATGGTGTCGAAGCTGCCGCTGCCCTGGTTCTTCCGCAGCAACAGCGGAGGAGGCACCGGCCTCTCCGGCGTCCCTTGCCACGACCCTCCCCGTGAGCCCAGGTCCTCCCCGCTCAGCACCCTCTGCCGTTCACGCTCGAAAAGCTTCTCCAGGACGTTCTTCGCGGCGCCCCGCTCAGCCTCCCTCTTGTTTCTGCCGAGGAAGGTGGCGCGAACGCCGTCCAGCTCAACCTGCGACTCGAACCTCTGGGGATGGCTAGCCTCGCCGCTCATAGCCTCGCCCATCTTGTCCACCGTGACCACGTGACCGTCCACACCCTTGGCTATGAGCTCGTACAGCGCGCCCTTGTAGTTGTGCACGTCCTCGGCCTGCTTCTCAGCCTCCTCGAGCAGAAAAGCGCCGAGCTCGTCCACCGCCGCGGCTCCCTCCTCGCCACCCTCCGTCCTGACCAAATACGCGCAGCTCTCGAGAAGCGTGCCAACGCTGTGCTGTCTCCCTTCGACGATGGCCTCCTCGGGGACCGCCGCGACCATGTCCGGGGTGAGCAGCTTGGGCAACAGCTTGGCGAATAGCATGTTGCTCCGCGCGGACGAGCACAGCACGCTCATCTCCCCGACGCTCATCGTCTCTCCGTTCTCGGCGAGCTGGTTCTCCAGCGCCAGAGCGACGGAAAGATTTAGATATTTATCGCCGAAGAACGCCAATCTCTCCGCGGCATCGCCATCGCGTTCGATCCCTGGACCGAAACTGACATCCCTCGGAAGTATACGGTCGATGGGCACGTCCACGATCAGCTTGCGCCACGTCCGAAGCTTGGTTTCGTCCTCGGGGTCCATGTAGATTTGCAAAAGCGCGCTTTTCCGTTGTTGGACTTGCCTGATCTTTCGTCTTGCCGCGGCGCTTTTGCGTTTCCAGACGCACTCCACTCGAATCCCTCCTTCGCGGGTGTTCGAAGATGTCGACGACGTGGCCCGATAGCCGCGCAAATCACCGCAACCGATAAAGCACGGCGCGAATCGTGCACCGAGGCTCGCAGCGGCCATCCCGCGCGGCTGACGATTTGTCAGATATTAAAAAGTTCACCTGCGATAAAAAAGCGCGCCTGTCTGGTGGACTTATCCCGCGCGGCATCTGGTTCTTGCCCGTTGGGGTACTTGTACAAGTAGACGGGATCCCCGGGGCAAAAATGGGGCTCGAGCCTCGAGCCCCAGCAGACCCGGGCCGCGCCGTGGTGACGGACGGGATGCCGAGGGCGGTGGATCCCGCCGGGTTCGACCGGTCCAAGTCATGGCGAATATCGGCGAGCGTCAAGGGGTTCAAGGATCTCATCTTCAGGGTGCGTCGACGCCCCGCCCAAATCTGAGCCAACTCGCCCGCGCCCCAGAGAAGGCACCCGAATCTCACCCTCCCCACCCGCCTTGCAAACACCACAGGTACCGATCGGAGACGGGACCCTCAAGGTCTCCGAGCTCTCGGAGATTATCATGAAGCGGTTCTTGCGGCTCAGGCCCGGGGAGACGGAGGCGCGCGCGGAGCAGCTGGAGGACGGAGACGGCGCGCTCCTCTTCCCGGACGAGCGCGTGTGCGACGTGCTCTTCGACAAAGGCCGCGCCGTGGCGACGCTGTCGGGCAAGTTCACGCAAAAGCGCGACGACGGGGGAGCCGGAAAGAGGCCCACGAAACGGATCAAGGGCGCGGGCGGTCAGATGGAGGTCGTCGCGGTGTGCAAGTACACGCGGGATGAGGAGATGCACGAGTACGTCACGCCAACCCCGGAGGAGATCATGGACGTGGACGTGATGCGGCAGGAGAAACGCATCAAGTGCCCGATGTGCGACGACATGTTCTCCACCGCGCAGAAGCTGACCTACCACATCAAGACCCACAAGGACCACCCCGGGCTGCGCGAGGCTATCTCGTCAATGGCGGACAACACCGCGTTCTCCGACGATAAAGCCCGGCGGTTCTTCTGCCCGTCGCCCAACTGCGTTTACAACTGCGCCGAGGACAACGAGTACGCGCACCCGTTCAGGGACTTCCCCACCCTACGGAAGCACTTCCTTCGGACCCACGTCAACGAGAAGCCCCACAAGTGTTCGCAGTGCGACAAGGCGTTCGCTCTCAGGGGGGATATGCTGACGCACGCCAAGGGCTGCGGCGGGAAGTGGCAGTGCGTGTGCGGCACGAGGTTTACGCAGCGGGGCAACCTAAACACTCACATCAAAAGAATGAAGGAGGGCACGCACGGGTTTCTGATGGATCGGTCGGCGCCACCGGCCATCGCGGGTGCGCCCCAGGCTCAGGGTGCTCAGGGTTTAGTGCCTCAGGCGAGCATGTTACCGAATCCGAGGGGACTCAGCGGCTAACCGTAGCATAGACACACGAGCAATGTGTATTTGTACAATACAAAACGGAAAACGACAGCGGGGGGAACAACTGTAAACTTTCTGATTCGACGACGGACGAGCCCAGACCGAAGCGCACGCGCGCGTATCGCCGACGGTTCCTGTCTTATCGCGATGAGCGTCCCGACCGGATTCGGCACACCCGTCGCGGGTCTCATCAAGACCCGCGCGGAGACGACGATGACGCCGCTCCTCTTCTCATCTTCCGGTCTCGGTGTGGTCCCGAGTCCACGGACACCCGTGTTCTCGGAGGCGCCGACATCAACGCCGCGGCACGTCCCGGGCCTCACCCCGGAGCTTCGCGCGGCGCTTCCACGCGGCGCACTCCCCGAGTGGACGGCGGAGGACGTGGCTCGATGCCTCCGGGTGCTGGGTCGCGAGTTCGCATCGGAAGGGACGCTGTCGGAACGCGATGTCACCTGCTTCGAGGGGTACGCCGAGGCGTTCCTCGCCGCGGACGTGGACGGCCCGCAGCTCGCGAGCATGACCCTCCAGAGGCTCAGAGTCGACCTCGGCGTCGGTAGCCACGACCACCGGGCTAAGATATTCGGATGGGTGAGGCAGTACCTGCAGGAAAAGATGCCGGACTCCCCCGCCGAAGCGCCAGTCGTCGCATCATCCTCGAGCCCCGACGCCAAGGATGACGCAATCGCCAACCTCACCGTGAAACTCCACGAGATGCGGGTGGCGCTGTTCGACGCCCAGGAGCGCGCGGGTGACGTCACCACCACGCGTCACACCCAACCGACCACCGAGCCCGACGAGCGACTCAACGCCGCGCTCGCCGAGGCTAACGAGCGCATGCTCCGGTACAGCGAAGACGCCACCCGTTCGCACGAGGCGATGATGGAAACCGCGGATGAGAACGAGAAACTAGCCGCCGCCATCTCCAGGTACGACGAGGCGATGCCCGAGCTCAAAATGTCCAACACCAAGCTCCGGGAGGATACCGTCGCCACCCTGGCACGTCTGCAGACCCAGTTCGCCGCCACGGTGGCGAGCATCCAGGCGGAGACCAAGGCGACGATGACCGCGCTGGAGCGGGAGAAGGATTACCAGGAGCGTCGCAACGGCAAGCTCCACCTCCGCAACAGGACCCTCCTGCACAAGATCCAGGACCTGAAGGGTGCGATCCGCGTCTATACCCGCATACGCCCCCTGCGAACGGACGATCCCCACGGCGCCTCCATGGTGGTCCCGAGCCGATGCCTCGACCCCGCCGCGGAGGGTATGGACGCCGTGTGCAAACCCGCGCCGGTGGAGAAACTCTCCAACACGGGCGAGCGCAGGCCCGCGGGTAAGCGGCTGGAGGAGAAGAGGTTCTCGTTCGACACGGTGTTCGGCCCGGAGACCTCTCAGTCCGACGTGTACGAGGAGGTCAGCCCGGTTGTCCTAGGGGTTCTCGACGGGTACAACGCCTGCGTCTTCGCGTACGGGCAAACGGGGTCCGGCAAGACGTTCACCATGGGCGGGCCCGACGGCGCCGGTGGAGCCGGTGCTGGAGCTGGGCACGGCAATCTGGTGGGCATGAACGACAGGGCGCTGAGCGAGCTGTTCGAGACCGCCAAGGCGAGGGGTGAGACGGAGGGCGTGGAGTACACCATCGCGGTTGAGATGAGGGAGATTTACAACGAGCAGGTGCGGGATCTGCTGAGGCGGACCGATAAGGACGCCACGTGGAACGGCGTGGCGGAGCAGCCGCGGTTCAACGAGACCAGGCCGGGGGTTAACGACGACGCGGACGTGGAGGTGACGAGGGTGACGGCGCGTGACGCGTCGCACGTGCTCGAGATCATGGCGGAGGGAACGGCGAGACGCGCGAGTGGTGAGACCAAGATGAACGATAGGTCCAGCAGGAGCCACTCGGTGGTCACCGTGTACGTGGAGGGTTCGGACACCACCACGGGCACGATCAGGACGGGCAGGCTTCACCTCATCGACCTCGCAGGGTCCGAGCGCGTGGCCAGGTCGGAAGCTACCGGCGACAGGCTCAAGGAGGCGCAGCACATCAACAAATCGCTCTCCGCGCTCGGCGACGTCATCGCCGCGCTGCTCGAGAAGCGCACGCACGTCCCGTTCCGCAACTCGCAGCTCACCAGGCTGCTGTCGGACTCGTTGGGCGGTAACTCCAAGGTTGTGCTCCTGGCGCACGTCTCCCCGGAGGCTGCGTCGCTGCCGGAGACGCAGTCCACGTTGTTGTTTGCGCAGAGGTGCTCCAAGGTTGAGCTCGGCAAGGCGAAGGTGAACGCGACCGGCGGCGGTGGCACGAACGATGCCGCGATGGCGGCGGTGGCCAAGTACAAGGGGGAGTTGGAGACGACAAAGTCTAGGGCTGTGCGAGCCGAGGCGGAGGCTGCGGCGCTCAGGGAGGAACTCGCCGATATTAAGCGTAGGCAGAGAATCCCGTCGAGGGAGCCACTGTCGCCGGTGTCGCGGAACCACGGTTCGGAGATGGGGTCGTCGATGACCCCATCCATGGCGCCGCCTCAAAGTGCGACGAAGAAGGCAATCTCTCGTGCGGCGCTCACCGCAGCTTCCAGCATCCTGAACTCAAAGTACTGAGACGATTACGAATAAAAACTTGAGTTACAACATTTATTTGTAGGACTTGTCGCTGCGCCGGCGGTCGCCTTGGTTCTCAGTACCCTTACCGTTCAGCGCCTTGATCGCCAGCGCCAACTCCTCCGCGAAGAACGGGTTATCAGCGTCCGACTGCCTGAACGCCTCCTCGGGCCAGAGCTCGCGAAGAGCCTCGAGCCCCGACGAGATGTCCTCGAACAGCATCCTGGGCTCCAGCTCCAGGAGCTTGTCCGCGTTGATCCCCGGCAGGTCGCGCTTGATGGCCTCGACGGACCTGCGCACGTTCTCCATGATGATATCCCCGTCCCCGGCGAGCAACAGCCTGGGCTCGGCCCTGAATATGAGCGCGGCATCGGCGCGGGGCAGCAACTCCTTCAGCGAGGCCATCCTCGCCGCGAGGACGGACTGGGGCGTCTCCAGGATAGCCGGGAACCTGTGCGCGCACGCGACCGCGTCACCCGGCGTGCATATGAGCAGCGCGGAGACGTCGTTGATGCGCTCGGCCACCTTGGCCGGGGTCCAGCCCGCGGCGTCCCTCGCCTCCGAGGCCTCAACCGGCGTGATCGCCCCGTACCCGCCGTAGAACGAGATGCCGTCGCTGTTGCCGCCCCAACCGGAGAGGAGCTCGTCCCTCCTGTCGTCAGCCTCGTCGGCGGACGCGTCCACACGCGCCGCGTCGGACGCGAACCCCGCGGACGCGTCCTCGCCGCGCTCCAGCGCGGCGGCGGCGCGACGCAGCGACAGCACCAGCGCCATGACGTCGGCGGATATCGCCCTTCGCTGCCCCTCCGAGAGCACGAGCCTCCCCTCGCCAACCTTGTTCGACAAGCCGACCCGCCCCGCGGCCTTCTGCCGCTTACCCGCCTTTCTCGCCGCCTCCGCCTCCTCCGAAACCTTGGTCCAGTACTCGAACACCTCCTGCTCCCCGCGCAGCATGTTCGCCCTGCCGCTCACGACGGCGCCCTCGTCGTCGGGCTTGGCCTCGCCAGCCTTGAACGCCTCCCACCGCTTGTACGCCTCCGCCGCCCGACCCTTGGGCAGCGCCCTGGCCTGTCTACCGTCCTGGCGGCGGTACGGGAGCGCGTCGAGGAACTTGCGGTACGCGCCGGCTACGGCGTCGATCCCTTGGCCGAGGTTGGTCCCGCTCGCTCCGAATGTGTTCTCGGAGAGCCAGTTGAGCGCGTTGGATATGCTGAGGCTGCCCGCCCAGCCACGGTAGCCCTGGGTCATGAGCTCCTCCCTGATCTTGTCGTAGTCTCCGCCGAAGTCTTCGGGGTTCTTCATCTGGCGCTTCGGACCCGAGCGAAGGCCGGCGTCGCCCCTCCAGACCGTCTTCGGGTTGGGCTTGAAAGTTCCGCCGATCGGTGCCTTCTTTTTTCCAGCCTGGACGGCATCGCTTCCGGTGTCCCCGGCAGACGCGTGGGGACGAAACGTGGGCACGAACCTGACACCCGTCGCGACGATCACGGTGGGCATGGTCTCGCGATCCGAGTCACAAAGTCGCGCCGGATCGCGGTGCGCTCGGATGTGAAGAAGGGGCCAGTAGTCCCGGATTCAATCTTCCGATATCAGCTGTCAAGATCTCGTGAGCCAATCACGAGAGCCGTTGGCTTTTCCTCCTTGCACCGAGACCGTCGACACACCTCCAAGGCGCCGTCGACGGCGTATCCGGACGGAATATCGCGCGGAGGAGGTCGCGACGATGTTCAGAGGCGTCAACGTGGCGCATAAGTACGTCAACGCCGAGGTAGGCGCCGCATTGCCCCGCTTCTTGCCCCGGCAGGCCCGATGCTCACTTTTCCCGTTTGGTCAACAAAAACGCTCACGATTTGTTGCTTCCCCCCTCCCCTCAATCATCCTCCAGGGTAACGTCCTGCGCCGCTTGCTCACCCCCGACGAGTACGATGACATAAGACACTACGAGATACTATTTGTGGAGGGTCGCACCGGCATCAACCTCACGCACGGCCTTAAGAAGGGCAACATGTACGTCGCCATCACCTCCCGGAACCTGCACTTTTGCCCAATGTCGGGCGTGAAGCGCGACGTCGTCGTCACCGTGCCACTCTCGGAGATCGATAACGTGGAGCTCAAGGGACATCCGGGCAAACAGTTCTTCTACAGCCACATCTGGGGCACCCACAAGGCGAATAAGTTCGCGAAGAGGCTGAAGCTGACGCGCAAGAAGAAGACGGAGTTCGTGCCGGAAGGAGGAGATGCGTCCCCCGAGGAGGAGGCTGGGCAGGAGGGCGCCGGCGAAGATAACGGCGCACCGCCGCCCGCCTTGCCCGAGCCAGCGGAGGCCAAGCGCCAGTCGTTCGGCGGGTGGGGTAAATCCGGGCCGGTCGTGGAGTCCACGTCGACGTCCACCCCGCTCGGTCGATCGGAAAAGCCAAGAAACTTCAACTTTTGGGAGGCGATGGACAATCTGACGCCGCCGGGGCCCGGGCCGGTGACGGAGTCCGCGGAACATGCCGCCGCGCCCGAGACGGAAACCGCGGTGCCACCGGAACCGATCAACACCAAACCCCTGGAGAAGGCCGGGCCGTCCTTCGACGTCGCCGCGGCCGTGTCAGCCGCGACGTACTCGCCGCCCGAGTCCCCAGACACGCCCCCAGCGGCGTTCAAGTGGACGCAGCAGGAACAAACCACGGACTCGGACTTTGACTTCGAGCACATAAACATCGTGACGTACGAGGTTGGATCGCAGGTGCAGTACCAGCTGGAGTCCGCGGTGGTCAGGAATCAGGGCAGGATCTCGGTTCGCGACGCGGAGACGCAGATGGATCTGGCGCGTGCGGCGGAGGGCGAGGCGGACTCGGCCGCGGAGTGGGGCCGGGTCCAGTCGGCGCTCGCGGATGTCTTCCCGCGGGATATGCTCGCGTACGCCGCGGAGATGAACGACGCGGACGGCTGGACGTTCGGCGCGACGGGGATCGATGTCGCGGCGCAGATGACGGATCAGACGCGTCACGTGAGCAGGCGCGAGGATGGCTCTTTGCTCTTTGACGGTTCTTTGCTTCGCGAAGCGCCACCCGCGCTGCCGCCCGTCCCGAGCCAAACGGCGTACCAGTCACTGGAACCGAACGAGGGTGCGTTGATCGACCAGTCACCGCACGTATCGAACCCGATGCTCGAGAAGGCAAGGAACGGCATGATGCTCGCGGCGCCGCTCGCGCCGGCGCTTCGGGTCGCCGGCGCCACGCTCGAGGCTGCGCAAGCGCACGCTCGAGCCGTCGCGGGCGGCGCCAACCCCGCGCGCGATCGCAACTACGCGAGGGAGACGTTCGGTACGTTGGAGCTGATGATGCTGGCGCCCGTGGAGATGGCGGAGAAGGGGCTGAACATCGCGGTTGAGTCGGTGTCGCCGCTGGACTGCGAGGACCTGTGCGCGGCTGCGGCCATGACGGAGCACTTCAAGCGGGTGCCGAGGATGCGCAAGCTCGCGCTCGGTTCCAGGACGCTCTTCGACGTCACCATCAACCGCCTCACCAAATCGGTCATGGAGGCGACCTACCCGCGGCCGTCGCTCCTCGCCGCCAGGCGCAAGGGCGATAACCTGGGCTCGCCGACGGTCAACTGGAACAGGCTCCTGCACGCCGCGAGGCAGGGCGCGTCCGCGCACCGCGCCGTGCAGCTCTTCGCGTGGGTCCGATCCGCGCTGGGTGGCGCCGAGGGTGCCGCGCACGAACGCGCGGACATAGTCGGTCGATACGAGAGCCTCGCGGCGCTCGTCCACGCGTGCTTCGTTTTTGAGCCCGAGAAGCACCGCGCGACGGCGCCCCCGAGAGAAGTCGAAGACGTCGACGTCGGCGACGAGGACGGTGATCACTCGGACGCGCCGCCGCCGCCGGAGACGACGGACGCCACCCGACTCCGAGCTCCGGCACACGCGGTCTCCACGGGTGTCATCGACCTCATCGTGGACGTCCTGTACGAGTGCGCGCGTATGACGCACCACGCGCACCTCATGGGCGCTGGGGACGAGGTGTCGCAGCCGCCCAAGCACGTAGCCGCGCACGTCGTCAAGGCGAGGGTGACGAGGCGGGCGTTCCGCCCCAAGGTGTCCGCCATGTTCCAGCGGCTCATCAACCTCGTTCTCGATGCGCAGCACAGGGGGAACGGCGCCGTTACCGGCGCGGCCGCGGTTCGAGCGCATAGGTGTGCGTACGTGCTGCGTCACCTCATCGAGGGCACCGGCGACGGGTCCGTGGCGGCTTGCGTGGAGGAGGAGTACCCGATGGAGATGAACTACGTCATGACCAGGCCGGAGGTGATGAGCGTCACGGAGGCTGGAGGCGACGAGTTCTTCCGCAGGCACGTGAAGCCCGACCTGGACTTTGTTCTGGCTGAGTGCGTGCCGCACCTGTTGCCGGGGAAGAGGGACAAACAGAGAGAGGCGGCGGAGGAATTAAAGGGCAAGTCTTCGGCGACGATGAACACCATGATGCGAATGGCGGAGAGGGCGGAGACGGAGGTACAGTGATGTGCTCGGTCTTATAATACAACACATGACAATTCTTTACAGCATCACGCCTTCCAAGTTTTAAGGTACCGATCGGCCGCCGCGTACATGATGGCCTCCATCTCTTCGTCCGTCTCCGCAGCCTCTAGATTTTCCATCATGGCGTCGCCTATGTCTTGAAGGTCGGACATGTCATCCTCTTCGATGCCCATCATGTCGAGGGTGCGTTTAACGTCGTCCTTCATGACCTCCTCTTCGCCGAAAACCGACGCAAACATGACGCGCATGACAGCGCGCCTTTCCTCATCCTGGGCGAATTGAATGCCCTTCTCTTCCTCGGTCATCCCCATGTACGGAGTCTCCTCGGGGGCCTCGGTGATCTCGGGGTTGCTCATCGTCGACGACGGATACGCGCGACGCGAGTGTGGGCGAAGTCAACATTTGGGCAAACAGCACGTATATTTTTGAAAATTGGGCACCGCCCCGACTCTCAGAACATCCGCACTGTGGACCATGCCCCTGGCGTCGGACGCGCGGCCTCGCGGCCACGCGTCGGATATCGGCAACGGTGCGCTTCGATGGTCAGCACCAAGCGGCCCGGTGGTCAGCACCAAGCGGCCCGAGTCCGCCGGCAGGCGAAGCTCAGCCGGGCAGAAGGAAGAGGGCAGGCGGGTCCGAGAGGAGAGGAGGGCGTCCTCGTCAACCGCCACGTCCACGCGCGGTCCGGGCGAAGAGAGCGACGCTGCGGTTCGATCCTCCACCGAGGAGGGCTTCAACGTCGCGCTGGTGGAGCTCGCCGCGGAGATGGAAAGGGAGCTGGCGCTGGAGAGGACCGGGGACAAGCCGCGCACGGCGATCGGCTCGTTCATTGAAAAGTTCAGGGGAGACGGCGCGTCGCCGGGCGGGGCGGACGGGCGCGGAGGAGGCAACGGCGACGACCGAGGCGACGACGCGCCCTTCTGGTGGCGCGACCCGAACGCATCGTCGCCCTCGCCGGATCGGTCGCTTCGGGACAGCCACGCCGACGTCGTGCTCGCGGCGTCCCCGTCGCTCGACCGCTCGGGCTACTCCGAGGGTTGGCGATCCGAGGACTCGTATCCCGACGACGGTTTCCTCTCGGAGTTGTCCGAGACCAGCATGCGACTGACGCGCAGGCTCGCGGCTGCGAGGGAGACGGTCGGCGTGGACCCGGATGACAGCTGGCACGACCCGGACGCGTCGGCGATTGCATCCGACGATTACGCTCACCTCCTCGCCGACGACGTCGAGCGGGTGGACATCCTGGAGCAGTGGAGGCGTCGAAGGAGGCTCGAGGCGGCGACGAAGGGCGCGGATGCGTCGCACGCGGCGCGGGCGGCGGCGGCGGTCGCGGCGCTGGACGTTGGGCCCGACTCGGACCGCGAGACGGTTGAGAAAATAGCGGCGGCGGCGGCGGCGAAGGTTTCCGTGGAGGAGGCCGAGGCGGCGATGCTCCGAGCCGAGGCGGAGGCCGAGGCGACGGTGAGGGTGACGGGCGCGATTGGGGACGGGGATGCGAGTGG
>Ga0209631_10003083_pt1 | contig 19474 bp, 12 predicted proteins | sample COG_08_FD_184752 | JGI IMG/M metagenome (GOLD analysis project Ga0209631, IMG submission 184752) | Pelagic Microbial community sample from North Sea - COGITO 998_met_08 (SPAdes) (version 2) | ecosystem: Environmental > Aquatic > Marine > Neritic zone/Coastal water | place: Helgoland, sampling...
AGAGGAAGGTGCAGTCGTATACGAGGTCGTATTGCCCCGTGTGGGTGAAGAAATCGTCAATCACGACGGTGCAGTGCTCGGTGGCTGCGCTTCCGTCGCCGGCTTTCGCGGTGGACAGGTAGGCATCAGCCGCGGCTTTCGCGGTTGTCGACACCTCTAACCCGAAGACCTTGCGTTCGGCGGAGCCCAGGGCAGCCACAGCATACCCTCTGCCACATCCGGGGACCAAGGCGGTTCCCTTGGGTAATGTCCCAGTGTTTATGAGATCCTGGAAGCCCGGCTCGACCCTGCTGGCGTCGAATGCTTGGCCGGGCTCGAGGCCGGCGGCCCACATCGATTCCCAGTCTTCCCCCATCGCGACGATTCCGTTGCGCTTCTTCTCCGTTCTTCGGTGGGTCGGGTTCAACCTGACGGGAGGCCTGTGCGATCCAACGACGCGTCCGACGTGCGAGAGGACTCGCCGCGAGGTGAGGTGACGAGAAGAAAGGGAGAGGCACGTCCGAACTATGGACATGCGCGCGCGACAGTGGCTCATGAGGAGACGCTTCCAATCTATTTTGACAACCACGTGTTTCGCAAATTAAATTCTATTCCTTGAACGTTCGCTCCGCGGCGGTGACGCTGTCGTCCACCAGCTCGCTCACGACCTGCTCCGCCACGAGCGACGCGTCCGTCCTCTTTCTGAACACGTACACGTAGTACGTAGCCTTGTTCCTCTTGAGCTCCAAGTAAGGCGACCCGTCGTTTTCGTCCCCGCCCGCCGCGTTTTCCCACTCCCCCAACCCCTCGTTGTTTGGATCGAAGAGCGGAAGTCGAGTCCGCGGCTCGCCGTACGTGATGCACACGTAGTGCCCGCCGGGTTTGAGCACGCGGCACGACTCGCGCAGCATCCTCTGCGCGTGCGAGCGTGGGTCGGGTTTCACAGCCTTGTCACTCGCGCCCGGCGCCGAGAACTCCATGTCGTCCTCGTCGTCGTCGTCGTCGAGCTGCTTCATCGTGTCGAGGGTCGCCTTGTCCAAAACGCAGTCCACGCTCCTGTCCGGGTAGGTCATCTTGGTCACGTCCATGATCCTGTAGTCAACCTTGAACGGATGCGGCGGGGGCCTGACCGGCGGATGCCTCGCATGCGTCGCCAGCCGAGTCTCCTGCGTCTCCCGCATGCGAAGGATGGCGTTCTCGCTGTAATCCACAGCCTCGACGCGGCTGAACCCCCGAACCGCGAGCTCCTCACCCAGCGTGCTCGTGCCGCACCCGAGGATCAGCACGCGGTGGTTCCGCGCAGTGAACCGCTGTAGAATTGGCTCGAGCTCATCGTATCCGGCGTACCACTCGTTGTTCGTCTCGCCCTTCTCCGTGGAAGCGCCCACGGTGCATCCATCTTCGAATCTTGTGTTCCAGTAATCCTTGGATCCGTAGATCGAAGTGGTGTGGGGCAGGGTCTCGTCATCGACCGGATCGCCGTGAAGTATCCGCCGTGAACGTTCCATCTCCATCTTCTTCTCCGCGAGCCGCAGCACGAATGAATCGAGGCGCGACATGCCGGCACTTCGGTGCCCTCGGACTCGCGGTGCCTCCTAAAATGGCAAGATTCGAGTTCGAGCTCGGCACTTTCCGAGGCAGCGCGATAATTCCCGAGCGCAATGCGGGTTCGCATGTGCGACCACGTGACGGTGAGGGCGTACGCTCCGGGCGTTCGTCGCGCACACGCGCTCTGCTTCCCTGAGGAGCGCCCGGAAGGCGAAGATGAGACCGACGACGAGTTCTTCGACCGCGTCACCTTCACCCACGACGAGGAGTCGGTCGCCTGGTTCCTGCTCTGCGACGAGGACGAGGACGACTCGGAGGATGAGGAGAATCGGCGCCCGGAGGACCGGCGCGTCGTGGGGTTCGCCGCGGCGGTCGTGTACGCGACGAGCGTGTACGGCATGCACGTCGCGGTGGTGCCCTCCTACCGCGGCCGGGGCCTGGGCAAGTGGCTCATGCGGGAGACGCAGCTCTGGGCCATCGAAGTCAAGGGAAAGGACCAGATTCAAGCCACCGTGGACGCCTCCAACGCAAAGCTGCTGCGGTATTACGAAGGGTGCGGCGCGAAGACGACGAGCACGGGGTTCGGGAGTGTGGATGCACACACACCATCGGTGGTTCGCATAGCCCGGACGTTCACCGAGGATGTCGCGCGGCGTGAGGTCGAGTCCTCCCGGGAGCGAAAAGGTCGGGTGGGGAAGCGATTTTACGGCGAGGGGATCCGCGCGCAGAAGCCGGTGGAGGGGTTCGGGAACGAGGCTCTGTTCGCGTGGTTCGGGTGGCTGCCCGTGGGATTCCTCGTCGCCATGGCTGCCACGCGCCTTAGCAAGTAGATAACTCGTAAGTCATAGTCACACAACGAAACGAGCGAGTCCTCGTCAACTCAAGTCTGCGACTTTCCAGTTCGAGGGCACCTCGAACTCTTCGTCGCCGTCCTCCTCGACATCCTTGGGGTCAACCTTCAGCCCCGCCATGAGAGCCGCGACCGCCGCCTTACCCGCGGGGGTCCTCGCACCCTCGGGTCCCAGCAGTAAACCCCCGGGCAACGCACCTCCCGCCGGCGCCTTCGCCCCCGGGGCTGGCGCGTCGGCGACTCCTGTTTTTTTCACGCCCCCCACGCGAACCTTCCCCGTCTCCGGGTCCACCTCCACGTTCAGTCCCATCGCCGTGAGCTGCTGCGAGTCCGCCGCCGCCTGCGGCTGCATCTGCTCGATCTCACGCCGCGCGGCGTCGCTCCCGGCGCACAGGTTACGTACCCCCCACAGCGCCCACTCGCGGAGGTAGTCGTCGCCGTCCTCGCCCCGCGTCGCCGCCAAAACCGCCCCGCACCCGCCGAGCTCAAACACCTGGTCGCAGACTCGCGGACGGCCGAACATGGCGTTGGCGAGGGGCGCGATGCAGTCCACGCGGTACCCCGGCCACGCCCGGAGACACGGGAACGGGGGATGGCCGTCTTTGAGGGATGTGGGAGCGACGTATTCGGGGTTCAGCTTTGGAGCCGCGGTGGGTCCGGTAGCCTTGGACGTCTGACCGGCGCCCAGCGGCGGGGGCATGGCGGTGGTGAGCGCGAGGAGCAGCCGGGGCAGGCCCATCGCGCACGCGGCCGTGACCACGTCCCCGGCGGTCTGCACGATCCGGGGTTTGACCTCGCGCTCGGTCACGACGCGCCATATCCCCAGGCACTCCTCGAGCACGCACCTCGCGGCGGCGGCTGATTTCTCGGCGGATTCCTCGATGATTTTCGCCGTCGCCGCCGCCTGGACCGCGCCCGCGGCCCTGGACGTCGCGTCCAACAGGTAGCTCAGCGTCCCCTCGCACAACACGAGGTGGGCCTCGGGTCCCGCGTCGGGCGCGGCGTCGGGGTCCACGCCGGGCGCGGCGGATACCTCCTCGCGAACAAGGTGGAGAAGCGTCGCCTGCGCCAACGAAAACAATTCCGAGTGATCCTCGTCATCCGCGACGTCCCTAAACGCGGCGGCGCGGCGCCTCGCCTCGTCCTCGTCCTCGTCCTCGTCACCCACGCCCGTCGTCAACATCTTCGCGCGGAGCCTGTCGTCGCGGTTGGCGGCCGTCTTCTCGGCGCGCGGCGCGAGCGACCGGCACAGCTGCGGCGCAAACTCCCCGGAGAACGCGCACGCCTTGGCCACGAAACGGTGAAGCCACTCGCCGCCCCCCGCGCCCGGCCACGCCTCCATCGCCGGGTCGCACGACGCCTCCAGCAGCGGAACCCACACCGTGCGTCCAGCCTCGAACCCGCACACGGCGCCCACGTTCGTGGGGGGCTCCGGCGCGCCCGAACCACGACGGGCTTGGGCCTCATCGTCTGTTCCGCGTTCCTCGTTCAGCCGAGAAGACTGTAACCGCGTACACCTCGCGTGAGCCATCATGCACAACGGCGGATGCGCCCTGTTCGCGGCGACGCCCCTGAGCGCCGCGATGGGCGCCACGGCCCGTGGCCACACCTCGGACCAGAGCCGCGCGGATGCGGCGTCGGACCCGCCCCGCACGGCGTTGGCGCAGAGCTGACAAGCCACCGCCAGCGCCGTCACCGACGCGTCCCCGTCGTCCGTCGCGCCCGATGCGGCCGACGCGAGGACGGGTAAGAGTCGGCGGAGCGCGTTGGGAACGGGCGCGTCGCCGAGGCACGCCGCGTCCGTCGCCGCCACGTCACCGAAAGCGCACGCGTTCCTCAACGCGCGGAGCAGGTCGGGGAGATACGCCGGGAGCGGGTCATCTTTCCCCAAAGCCGACGCCAGCTGTGCGAGTCGCGAGGCGAGCGCCGGTACCGCGCCGCTCGCGGCGCCGGGAGTTTTCGCTCCGGCTTCGGTGATGGCGCGTAGGGCGTTCGACGCGGCGGTCACGTCGCCCGCGTCCGCCGCCGCCGCGAACTCTTCAGCAGTCGCCTCCATCGATCTAATTCTTTTTCCCTCTCGACGGGGAACTCCTCGGCGACGTCCTCGGCGACGTCCTCGGCGACGCGTTCGGTGTCACCGCCTCGCGCAGGTCCTGGAACGATCTCGACCGCCTGGTCGGCTCCTGGCAGCAGCACGATATCGCGCACCCCGTCCAAGCGCCGTGCACCCTGCACTTCCCCACGCTCGATCCCTCGCCCGGATACTCGTCCACCTCGTCGTCGCTGTCGGCGTACCCTGCGACGCCAGCCTTGGCGCCCGGCTTGGTCTTAGACTCCGCGTCGCGTAGGTTCGGCGCGGTCCCGCAGCTCAGCAGGCGGTACCAGCCGTCCCAGTATTCCTTCTCCTCCCGGGCGCGTCGCTCAGCCTCAGCCTTGGTCACGGACTTGCGCGGTGAGCCGAGGCGAGATCGGGGAGTTGCGCCGCTGCGGAGCTGGGGTGGTGGCGCGGACGGGGCGGGATCCGGGACCCAATCGGCGAGCGACGGCGCACGGGTGCTCTTGGGGCTCGAGTCGTCGATCAGAGCAATCTCGGCCACGGAGGAGGTGTCGGACCCTCGCGGCTGCGGCATAGCCTTTGATGACCGACGAGGGTGTTTCGTAGTTTTGGCTAAAAGTAAATCGGAGCTGTCATCAGGCGCCACTACGGAAGGGCGCCGGTGGCCGCATCCCGCGCGGCATGGAGGGCCTGGTTCGGTGCCTGAGGGCGGCGGTGAGGCCGGATGAGACGTCCGCGCCGCTAGTCTCCGTCGTGGACGAGCCCGCGTCGCGCTTCGGGCCCGAGGGCGTCGAATCGTTCGCGCGACTCGTCGCCGAGCACGGGGCGGCGGCGTCGGCGGGCAGGGCGCACGCGCACCGCACGCTCGTCCTCGCGGGGTTCTTCCAGCCGACGCGGTACCGCGCGGACGTCCCGAACGCAACGGTCGTGGACCTGCGCTCAGACCCACACGGGTGGGTAAAGGACGCGCGCGGCGGCGGCGACCGCGCCGACGCGTCGTGGAGGATCCAGAGCCACGACCTGGCGGACGTCAGCGCGCTGGCGGCGACCGTCGCGGGCGCGCTCGGCCCGATGCCGACGAAAGGAACGGAGGGAGACGCCAACGATGACGACGAGGAGCGCGCGCCCGACGCGGACGGCGGCGTCGCGGACGGTGACGCGTCGACGAGCGCGACGACACCGAAACCGTCATCGTCATCGTCGCGGGGCAAGCGGTCCGCGCTACACGGACGCGCGCCCAGTCGCCGGGCGAGGACGTGCGTCGCCATCGACTGCGTCGCCGAACTCGTCGCCCACAACGGCGCCGAAAGGACCCTCGCGTTCATCCGGGCGATACGCGCGGATCCGAGGGTGGCGTGCGTCCTGGCGTACCTCGCAGGCGGAGCGCGTGTGAGTGCGGGGACATCGGTCAGCTCGATGGACCAAGGCGGGGACGTGGACGCCGTCGATAAGATACTTGTCGAAGCCCTCCGCGCGGCGTCGTCGGCGTACGCGGTCGTCTCCGCCGCGCCCAAGCTCACCCTGATGCCCGTGGATGCGGAAGGTACCGAGGGAGATGCGGGTCAGCCGGATGCGGTGCTCGTTGTGACGCACGCGAGGCCGACGGGTCGTACGCGAACAGAGACGGATTCCGTCTACGCGTCGTCGGCGCCGAACTCCTCTTCGACGTTCGCGCCGTTGACGTTCGTGCCCGCATCAAACGCCGTGATGGACGCCCTGGCCTCACTCCGCCTGAACACACACCCGGATGACGTCGACGGGATACAGCGGGTGGGCGAGGAAACACGCGGTATGAGCGGGGGCGGTATCAGCGCCGCGCGGGCGGCTGCGGAGGCTGAAGCCGAGGCGGAGGCGGCGGCGGCTCGTAGGCTGCAGGCGTCCGTTCCGTTCAACCTGGGGGTCAACCCGTCGGTGGAGGAGGCGTCGGCGAGGGCGAACGTGGTTCTACCGTTTGAGCACCAGGGCGCGGGACGGCACTACGACGAGGGTAACTTTCTAGCGTACCTCCCACGAGACGCGGGGGGTGCGCGGACGGAGAGCGGCGCCGTGAACAAAGGCCGGGGTCACATCATGTACGTGAGGGACTCCGACTCGGACGCTTCGGCGCCCGACAGCGACGAGGAGCTCGACGAGGACATCGACATCTAGGACATCTGAGATTAATTAAATAGCTAATGCGACGACCCGAACGCACTCCACTCACGCCTCCTTAGTCGCGACGATCGTTCTCCGTATCCGGTCCGCGGCTGCGCGCATCGACTCGACGTTGAACCCATCCCCTCCGTATAACCCCTCTTTGGGCCCACAAGTTTGCGGCTTTGGCGCCGACCCGTTCATGTGCTCATCCGCGGCGACCCTCAGCGCCAACCCAATGGCCACCGCCGCCCTCGCCTCGTCGTCACCCTCGGGCCCGGTACCCTCACCACCCGGCGAGAAGATGTACCCGCGCTCGTCGCTCACGAGCCGCGTCGCGTACGCCTCCGGGTCGGCGAGGGGCGAGAGCGGTTCAATCTCCACGACGTCGCCGACCACGCACGCGCCGCCGCCCGCGCCCGCCGCGGGCACCACAGCCTTGAACCCCAGAGTGACCCGCCGCTCCCCTAGGTCACCGACCGTGTGTGTACCCTGCGCTGACTCACCGCCCGTGGCCACCTCATCGCGTATCATTCGCTCCAGGCCGGCTGTCCACGACTCGCAGTGTCGGCACACGTCCCGGAGCATCTTCGCCTCGACGTGACCGGCGACAAAGTCGGGCGCGTCGCGGCTCTCAGAGGCGATCCTGGAGGCGAATTTGCCGATAGCCTTGACGCTCTCGCCCAACGCGTCCCACAGGAACTCGTCCGCGATCTTTGGCTTGGTCGGGTCGAACACCATGTTGAGAAACACTGGGGCGTAGCGAGCCATCGGCAAGTCGCTCGCGCCCAGTTCCTTGAGTCTCTTCTGCAGCGCCCTGATGCGCGCGCGGTTGGAGGAGGCGTCCCTCGCGGCGCGGTTCGGGTCGTAGCTGAGGACCAGCGGGTTGTTCAGGGACGCGGCGACGAGTTCCCTGTCGGACTGCTCCACGGGCTTGATCGGCGGCTCGCGCGTCGGTCCGTCGTCCTTAGTGTCGTCCGTCTTTTGCTTTTTCGATTTTGGCTCCATCGATGACGTCTCCAGCGTCTTGGCTATGAGGGCGATGGGCTCGTCGTCCGAGGATGTGCTCGCATCACCCGCCGACGACGTGCTCGCATCGCCGCCTCTGCTGCCCGTGGGGCTAACGCCGAACCCCGCGGACGAGGGCGGACCGCTCGTCCCCGGCGTTCCCCCCGCGCTCCACAGCCTGCCCTTCTCCGCAGCGGCGGCGGCACGCTCCGCGCTCGCCTGCGCCGCCCGCTGGGTCCTGTTCATCTGCACCCGCAGCTCGGCCGAGATCGCCCTATGCTCGTGCCACACGGGCGTGGTCATCGCCTCCATCGGCACCGGGGCGCCCCGGGCCGCCCGCTCCACAGCGGCCGAGTACGACTGCGCCATCGTCACTGATTGAGACGTCAGCAGTGCTCAGTGTGTGTCCGCCAAGGAAGTAAATTTGAACTCAAGTCAACAGGTGCCGCAGTCCAAGACGCGCACCGACGCACGCGACATGAGCCGCGCCGCTGAACTGCGCGGACAGATCGGAGTGCCCAACACCAGGCTCGGCGGGGGCGAGCTACTCGGCCTGCTCGGTCTCCGAGGCCGCGGAGCCGACCCGACCGATGAGAACGCCGACCCCGAGGCGGTGAATTCACAAAAATACTACGACGACCTGGCCGATCGACTGACCCCGCCGCGAACCGGTAGGCCGAGTTCATCGACGGCCACCGATCGAACGACGTCCACGAGGGAACCCGGTTCCCTGGCGAGGGCGCTCAGGGACGAGAACGTGACTCTGTGCGCGCACATGAGTCGGAAGGGCCGGTCCAGACGGCCGAGGCTGCTGCGAGCGTCGCACAAGGCAGGGGAGAGGCGCGCGACGTCGTCCACGCTGTACTGCGGGGAGTGCGAGGAACGGCTGGTGGCGAAAGGGTTGGTGGAGCCCGAGAAGAAGGCGCGGGTGCGGGAGACGGCGCCGGCGGAGACGTCGCGGGTGAAGGCCGCGACCGAGCCGCCCGAACAACGAGTGCCCCATGGGTCAAGACGAGCACCCGAGGACCATCTAGCGCCGGGGTTCTCGGAGCGGACGACGCGGATGCTGGAGACGAGACGGCGAAACAGGGTGGCGCTGCTCGAGGCGCAGCTCGCGTTGGTGAAGAGGATGGAGGGTGTGGGTGAAGAGACACAGAAACAAGAGAGACCGGCGCGGGTAGGAACGCATACGAGTATTCCGGTTTCGGCGTCGACGCCGACGCCCGAGCCGAATGAGCGGGTCGAGTCGAGGGTCAGTCATTCGAGGGTTCATGACTCGAGGGTTCATGACTCGAGGCCCGCGCCGCGACCTGCCCGCACCCCGATCGCGTCTCCCGGCGCCGGTAGGATGCACGACACGCTCGTGGCCGGGTCCATGTCGGATACGTCGCTGTTGGCGGACATTGAGCGTCTGATGCGAATGTCATCGGCGGACGCGGGTACGCCGGGTGAGGGAGAGATGTACGAATTGAGTCCTTCTCCGTCCAAATGAGGGTGTGTTGATTAAATCAATGAAATGCTAGAGTCACGTCCCAGCTTCTGGTGTTACAAGTTCTTTCATGCAAGCGCTGCGTGACCCTCAGGGGCGCCCTGGCGAGCGCCCCACAACTGTGCTAAGTGCGTAATAAAAGTAAAAAAGAATTCGCGCCGCGACCCGCGCTTACATGTCGACGGAATCGCGGGTGAATCCCGGCATCTCGAAGGCCTCAGCGAACGCCTCCACCTCCGCGCGGAGGGCATCGACCGCGGGGTTACCCTCGAGGCCCAGTTTCCAGTCCTTGAGCATCTTGCCGTGGCTCGTCTGCACCTCCAGCGCGAGCTCAACCGCCTTGTGGAGGAGGTCAGCAATCTTCTCAAAGTCGTTTTCCCTGAGGCCGCGGGAGGTCATGGCGGGCGCGCCGATGCGGCAGCCGCCGGGGGAGAGCGCGGAGGCGTCACCGAAGACCGCGTTCTTGTTGAGGGTGATGTGGCACATGTCGCAGATGGTCTCCATCTTGGAGCCGGTGAGGCCGCAGGGGCGAAGGTCCCAGAGCACCAGGTGGTTGTCGGTGCCGTCCGTCACCAGCTTGTACCCCTTGGACATGAGAGCCGAGGCGAGCGCGCGGGCGTTCGACTTGGTCTGCTGCTGGTACGCCTTGAACTCGGGGCCGGCGGCGTGCTTGAGCGCCACGGCGAGGGCACCGATCTGGTGGTTGTGGGGGCCACCCTGGAGGGCGGGGAACACGGCCATGTTGATTTTGTTCTCGTAGTCGTACGTCATACCCTCGGGCTCGCCCTTCTTGGACGCCCGCGGGCCGCGGCGGAAGAAGATCATGCCCGCCCGTGGTCCGCGGAGGGACTTGTGCGTGGTGGTGGTGACGATGTCGCACAACTCGAAGGGCTGCGCCTGCTCCTCCGCGGCGACGAGGCCGGAGATGTGCGCCATGTCCATCATGAGCATCGCGCCGCACTTGTCGGCAATCTCCCTAAACTTGGCGTAGTCCCAGTCGCGCGCGTAGGCGGACCCGCCCATGATGAGCATCTTGGGCCTGAAGTCCATGGCCTTCTCCTCGAGCTTGACGAAGTCGATGAGGCCGGTGGAGGAGTCGACCTTGTACGGGAGGGACTCGAAGAAGATGGAGGTGGCGGATATCTTCTTGCCATTCGCGGTGTAGTACCCGTGGGTGAGGTGACCTCCGGACGGGAGGTCGAGGCCCATGATCCTGTCGTGGGGGTTGAGCAGCGCGGTGTACACGGCCATGTTGGCGGGGGAGCCGCTGTAGGGCTGCACGTTGACGCCCCACTTGGACTTGTCGAGGCGGAAGGCGGCGAGCGCTCGGTCCTGGCAGAGAACCTCAACCTTGTCGATGTTCTCGTTACCGCCGTAGTAGCGCGCGCCGGGGAGACCCTCGGAGTACTTGTTGGTGAGGCACGAGCCGAGAGCCTCCATCACGGGCGCGGAGGTGAAGTTTTCGGACGCGATGAGCTCGATGCCGCGGCTGTGTGGGTGGGTGGGGGGTGGGGTGGACGGTGAGAGGCGGGAAAAAAAGGCGGATGACGGACGGTGGGCGCGTTTGCGCGTGTTTGTCGGCGCGGGAACTCATCCGGGCGGGGGTGTGCGTACATCTGACGGAGCTTCTCCTTCTGGACGAGCTCGTAGATCTCGGGATCGGCATCCTTGAGGGTCTTGAGGGACTCGGGGAAGATGGATTCCTGTCGAGAGAGGGTTCGGGGACGTCGTCAGTACCGATGAAGCCTATGGGGGGCGGGGGCTGCTGCGTGTGTTCCGGACCGATCGACAGGTGGCCACGCGGACGTGTCTCAGATCGGACCGCGTCGTCGACCGCGAAGCCGGGTTCGGGCCGGTTCGTGGCGGCGCGAGATCGCGGGAATGGGACACGCACCATCTTTGCCTTGATACGTAACCTTGCACGTGGATTCCGCGCGGGAGGAAGTAGGGCGAGGGCGCGACGACGCGAGGATTCTCCTTCAAAAGTGGTGGAGAGAAAGAACCCCGGGGATTCGATTCTTAACCGTCGGTGTCGTCATTCACGAATATGGGTCCGAAATTGACCGCTTCATCAGAACCATGGACCAAATAGACCGCTAAACTCGAATCGTGAGTGCAACACCCCAAGTTTAGGGTAACTAGATACCCATACGAATTTGATCGCAACGAGCGGGGCGGTTGTTAGAGACTCGTCTGACATGTGCCGCGGCCTGACATAAAGGCGCGGCGCGGAGGAGGTGCGCGTGTGGTGTGGAGAATGACGATGAGGTTCGGCAGAGCGGCCGATGCGGACGGGACGGACGATGAGCGAATCCTGCTCATCCCTGGCGAGCACGCGTCCATCAAGCCGCGGCGCGCGTGGCACCAACGACCGTGCGCGGGGTGCTTCGTGATGCTGCTCCTGTGCCTCTTCGGCCTGGCGTGCGTGTCGCTGCCGTCGTTCGAGTCGCCGGGGACGATCACCGTGCTGAGGGTGAGCGAGGCAGACGTGAAGATCCGCGACGTCGCGGGGTGGAGGGAGGTCGGCGACGATCCCCCTGAGTCCGCGAGGCACGCGGTGACCCTCGCGGTTCGTCAGGATCGAGACGCCATCTTGAGGGCGCTGGCGCGCGTCTCCGATCCGGACTCGCCGTCGTACGGCAAGCACCTCACGCAGCGACAGGTGGCGGAGCTGGCGACGGACAAGAAGAGCGTCGCGTTCGTCAAGGCGTACCTCAAGAAGGTGACGTCCGCGCTCTCGGTGCAGACGCGATGGTCCCCGGGGGGCGACCACGTCCGGGTGGAGGGCAGCGTGGGCGACCTCAACCGCATCTTCAACGCGCGGTTCCGGCGATGGGATCGACGGGTCAACGGCCGCACGGTGCACGCCGCGTTCCGCACGCGGGAGATCGCGGTGCCCAAGGACCTGGAGCGGCACCTGGACGGGATACTCGGCGCCCTGCACCTGCCGTCGGGGCAGCTGCAACACGACACCAAAGGCGAGGGCGTCGACGGCGAGAGCGAAGAAGGGGACACCCGGGTGACCGATGACGAGTCCGGATCGAAGGACGCCACGCACACGGGCGGCTCGATGGGCGGCTTGATGGAGCCCGAGGGCGCCAGTGGCGGCGGGAGCGGGCCCACCGGAAGCCTGTACAGCGAACGCCCGCCGCTGCGAATCGGGCGACCACCCGTGCGACGTAAGGTCAACGCCACGGAGTGGGTGCTCAAAGAGGCGGAGAACTTGGCGGCCGAGGCCGGTAACGACCCGTTCGCCGTCGAGGCGTTCAACGTGGCGACCGGGGAGCGACGAAGCAAGGGTGGAACAAACGGATCCAAAGGGGGAACGAAACCCGCACAATCCGCGACGGCGCTCGCGGATGCCGTCGCGTCGGTGGGGCTGCGTGGGGACATGGCCGCCGAGGAACGCGACTCTCTCATCGCGCGCGCCGCCAAGTACGCGGCGTACGCGGACGAGCGCATGGTGGACTCGTCGAAGGGCGAGGATGACGCGCGGGTACGGCTGGAGGGTGCGCTGAGCGCGGCTGCGCTGGGGTCGGCGCGGGAGGGGGGTCGGGGTTTGAAGTTTGCGTCCGTCGCGGCGGTGAACCGGCTGGGCGCCGACGCGGATCCGTTCGTCACCGTCCAGCCCGCGCCCGATGCCACCTACCAGGTGGCGGGACTCGCGCGTCACAAACGACCGGCGACGAAAGGGGATAAGTCCACCGGGGATAAGTCAGAAGACGGGGATAAGTCCACACCCCGTACCGACTCGTCTCCCGACGGCAAGTCCCCCGTCGCGGCCAAGTCCGTGGTCGTCACCGCAAAGCCGGCGAGTACACCCGTCACCGAACCCCCCGCCGCGTCCAAGCGGGAGCAGCACGCCGCCGAGACCGCCGCCGTGACGCACGCGGATGATAAGTCCCAGCAGGACAGGCTCGCGGCTGAGGCTAAGCAGGCTGCGAGGGAGGCGTCCGAGAAGGCCAAGGCGCAAAAGGCGGCCAGGGAAAAGGCGCTGAAGACGGAGGAGAAGCAAAAGTGGGAGGACAAGGCTAACCTGATGTTCGAGAAGATGGAGACGGAGTTCAAGGAGATGAAGACGTTCATGGCTGAGGTTGTGCATCGGGACGACGGCGACGAATCATCTTCCGACGATTCATCCGCCGAGTCCGGCGCACCCTCCGCCCTCGACTACGACGACGACGGCGTTAAGAAGATCAACGTGGTGGTCAAGAAGGGATCTTCGAAGGCCAAGGTGGACACCGAGGTGGCGTCGCTCGACGTCAACAGGGCGGTACCCGGAGGCGATTCGCCTTCCGTCACGAAAGACCTCCGCGAGATCGAGTCCGAGGGTGTCAAGTCCGGCAAAGGGTTGGAGGTTGACGTGCAGGATTTCCTCTCGGAGCCCGGGCACTACGAGGCTGGATACTACGAGTACTCAGCGCCGTACGACGACGAGGACGGCTCCGAGGATGACGCGTGGAACCTTCACCTGGACGACGACGAGGAGATCCGAGCGTCCCGCGCAAACGCCACCCTGCGACACAAGCTCATGCTCGAGGAGCGGCTCAAGTCGCTGGTCACCCCGGACAAGGTTCTCAGCTACTACAACGTTCCCAGGGGGAGCAGGGTGTCCGACCCGCGGGCGAGCGTGGGCGTGGGGATGATCGCGGGGGATACCAGGCGGTGGTCCGCGACGGTGTGGAAGTATTCGCAGTACTTTAACCTGTCACTCGGCGAGGTCAACGCCGCGTCCCGGCCGGAAGTGATGCTTCACTCAACCTTCGGCGACGAGGACGCGGCGAATGAGGAGGATGATCAGGAGGAAGAGGCGGCGACACCACCCGCCGGGTCCTCAACGAAGGCCCACGGCGGGCGCAGGGCGGGCCCCGCATCCAAAAAGCAGCCCAAGAAATCCACGGATTCCATCGAGAAACAGGTCAAGGATGAGGTCAAGGACATGGTCAGCGGCACCGTCAACGCGGCGGTCGGCGCAGTGGACAGCGCCGCCACCGCCGCGGGGCTCTTCACCGACGCCGCGCCGTCCATTAATGATGCGGCGAAGCTCGCAAAGTCAGTGTCGGACCCGGCGCTCATCGTCGACACGTTCAACGGTGCGGGATCCTCCTTCAATCCGTCGACTAAGGCGACGGCGTCGTTGGCCACCGCCAGGGAAATCGCGGGGCTGGAGTCCAACGGCGTAGCCGACCTCGGCTGGCACGACGCGGGCGCTAAGCGTCTGGAGACCAACCTGGACGTCCAGGCTGCCATGTCCGTCGCTCAGGGTGCCGACGTGGACATCCTCCTCACCACCCACGAGCAGCACTACGGCTGGGAGGCGCTCGACGTCTTACTCAACGTAGCCGCGTCGGAGTCGCCGCAGTCGGTGCTGTCGCTCTCCTTCGGGGGCATGGAGAAGGTCCGCGCCCTGGACGAGGACGGGAAGGTGGCGCAGCCCACGGCCAATCCCGTGGCTGGCGGTAACGCCTCCGCGTCCGCGGTCATGGCGGATCTCTTCGGGTCCAAGCAGCGCGAAGCCAAGGCGAGCTACGTCCGCGACAGCCACTCCTGGGACACCTACGAACGGATGGACACCGAGATTGCCAAATTGGGCCTCCGCGGCGTCACCGTCATCGCGGCGTCTGGCGATAACGGACCGTTTTCGTACGGCATTCCCAACCCGTACCTGACGTGGGCCATGCACGACGCGCCGTGCGCCTTTGGCCCGTCGTTCCCGGCGTCCATGCCCCACGTCACGTCCGTCGGGGGCACGACGGGTGGCAAGGACCCGTTCAAGCCTGAGCGCGCCGCCGCCGTCGAGCTCGGCAGCAAGATCAGCTCGGGCGGCGGGTTCTCCTCGATCTTTCCCCAGCCCGAGTGGCAGAAGGGCGCGGTGGGTCGGTACCTGGAGGAGTACGCCTACGACCTACCCCCGGAGTCCTTCTTCAACCAGTCGAACCGCGCGTACCCGGATGTGGCGCTCGCCGCCGAGGACATCGCGATCATATTCGCGTCAATCGGAGAGGAACCCAAACCGTCACCGAACCTCAACGCGCAGCCCGCCGCGCTGGGCGAGGGTAAGATCGCGGTGGACGAGGGTAAGACCGCGGTGGACTCCGGCGGCGAGCTGGGTAAGACCCGGGTGGACTCCGGCGGTGAGCTGGCGCAGGTGCGGCACTACCTCACGGAGTCGTCGGGTACCAGCTACAGCGCCCCGCTCTTCGCGGGGATGATTGCGCTGATAAACGACCAGCGGCTGGCGCAGAATAAGAGCACGGTCGGCTTCATCAACCCGGTGCTCTACGGTCTGCACAGGACCGCCGCGGACGTCTTCAGGGACGTGAAGGAGGGATCGAGCAAGTGTCCCAACCCGGCGATGACGGGCGCGATGGTCGGATGCTGCAAGCACGGATTCAGAACTGGGAAAGGGTGGGATCCGCTCACGGGCCTGGGAAGCGTGGATTTCTCGAGGCTCCGGGACGAGCTCCTCAAGCTCCCATAGTGTTTTATTAGTTAGTGTGTAACAAGGCTCATAACCGTATTATGATACTCACGGCACTTCGTCAATAACGTAGTCTGTTGACTTGATCGTCGTCGTCCGTGCCCGTGTCGGTACCGGCGACGGAAGACGCCGACCGGCTCCCGTCCTTGCTCCTCTCGCTGATTCGTTTCATGCGCTGCGCCGCGATGACCATCCTGGCAACCTCCCTCAAACGCGTCGCGATGAACGACTCCGTCTCCGCGATTATCTCCTGCGCGTGTGCCCTGAGCTTAACCTCCAACTCTGGGTTGGAGCACACCAGCTGCAGGAACAGCGATTTGCTGAGGCCCACGAGCTCGACCGGGGTGCTCGCCACGGCGGTGACCAACCGCTTCTTCCTGTCCAGCATGAACGTGGCGTATCCGATGAAGTCGCCTTGCTCGCACTCCTTGATCGTGATGGCCTCGTCGAGGCTCTGACCCTTTGCGACGTGGAGCTCTCGCACCGACCCCTTTCGCACCCACCAGACCATGCCCGCGTCCTCGCCCGCGGAGAAGATGATGGAGCCCGCGCGGTACCGGCGCTCGGGGAGGTCCTCGTTGATCGACGGGAACGACTCGATGCCCATGCCGAGCTTGATCTGAAGCTCCTTTCGGAGCTGCCCGCTCACCTGCCGGCGAAGCTGCCTGAAATCGTTCGCCTTGTCCTTCGCGGCGGACGCCGCCTCCGGCTCCTTTTCGAACCAGTCAGAGATTTCGCTGCGCTGGATAACAGTCACCTTCATGTCGCTCAACGCCGCCACCGACGCGGTCCTCACGTTACCGTCCAGGAACAGGTCCACCTCACCCAGCAAATCCCCCGGGCCCACGTCCCGCGTCCTCTTCCGTCCGGCGACTTTACCCAAACCCGGCAGGTCGATGCACCTCTCAACGAATATCTCCGCGGTTCCCTCCTGGATGTAATACGCCTCCGTCGCCTCGTCGCCCTGCGTGATGAGCACCGTACCCTCCTTGATCGTCCGAGTCTCTCTTTCCCCGCGTGTTGAACTGAGCATGGCGTGAAGGGAGTCGGCGGGGTTTAGGGAGTCGGCGTCGGCGTCAGTTTGTCCCAACTTACCGCTGTCCCTCTGCTGGATAGCGTTGGCGAGCTCACGCCTGGACAGCTTCGTACCTAACGTGGGGAGCTTGCGCCACACTGTCATCGCCGACCTACCCTCGTCCGTCAGCCACTCATCCTCCAACAGCTGCCGCGCCGTCGCCCTCGAACGCGGGTCTCGAGCTAAACATTTACGCAGAAGCGCGGTGAGCTGCGGATCGAGCGCCGCGCCCCGGGGCATCAGGTCCACCTCCCCGGCGTCCGCGATCATGTCGAACAGCGCCGGCGTGTTGGGCGCCTCGTACGGCACCCGGCCGAACAAACAGTGGTACAGCGTCGCGCCCAGGGAGTACACGTCGGACCTGAAGCCGTGGTACGGGTCTCCACTCGCGCACTCCGGTGACATGTACGCCGGCGACCCAAATTGATCCGTCATCAAGTCGCTCCCGTGCTTCCCCGGGTCCACGATGACGGCGCACCCGAAGTCACCGATCTTGGCGTGTGAGTCCACGCCGATGAACACGTTGGTTGGCTTGAGGTCGCGGTGGACCACCCCGGCGCGGTGCATGTAGGCGACTCCGTTGACCACGTCGCGGCTCCACGACCACATGCGCTCGGGGTCGATGCCGCGTCGTTTGTTGCCGTCGGCGTCCATGTGACCTCTCTCGATCTGTGCGCGTAGGTCCCCGCCCGGCGCGTACTCCAGGACGAGCGACACGGTGGGCGCGTCCGGGTGGTCCACGACGTTGAACAGGCGGATGACGTTCGGGGAGTCGAGTCGTTTCAGTACGGCGATCTCCGCCGCGGGTCCTTGCGGGTGACGCGCCAGCGCCCTCGCCAGTGGGTTGAAGGGGAGCGATCGGAAACGGGACTTCTGGGTGTTCTTTAAGATGACCGGCCTGTTGGCTTCGACTAGATCGAGGCAGAGCAGCGCAGTCGCGGTCGATCCCGCACCCACTTTTTTAACGACGAGGTACCTCGAGGTGTCCAGGGTCGCGCCCTTCCCCTCGTCGTCCGAGTCGGACTCCGTGAACAGATCGCTCGCATCGCTGTCGGTGGTGAGGTCGCCGTCGCCGCCGTCGAAGTAGGAGTCGGAGTCCGTCGACAGGTCGCCGCCGCGCCCGTCGTCCGTCCACTCGTCCAAGTCGCTCATCTGATGATGAGTCAGAAGTGAGCTCCGTTGTTATCTGTGGCCGAAATCCAAATCAGCCCAGACGATGTGGCGCGCGGCGGTCGTGCCGGACCTGACTCCCGCGGGGTTCTCGGGGCGAGGGCGACGATGCGCGGACGTATCGTCGAGATCGCGTGACCTCGTCGTTCGATCACCACCGCGCCCATCTCGGAGCGCGCGAGTGCGTCATTTAGCCGCGACGAGTGGATACGGATCCGCCCCCGGGGATACCGACGATGAGACGCCGTTCACGTCCAGCCTCCCCATGCGCGCCCCGCCCGAGGCCGCCGCCGGGGACGACGACGCCACCAAACAGAAGAAGGAGCTGTGGAAGACGTGGTGGTTCGAGGCCAGGAACGCGAACGCGCTGGACGTCCTGTCCAAGATGCCCGACGCGAAGATCGACGCCAAAACATCCTCCAAAATCGACCCGAAGGCGACGCAGGCGTGGGTCCCGGGCGGGTACACGGCCGTGACCCTCGCGGCGCAGAGGAACGACGCGGAATCCATCGCGATGCTCGCGAAGCTGGGCGCGGACCTCGACGCCAGGGACGATAACGGCGCGGCGCCGCTGCATCACGCGGCTTTCGAAAACGCGGTGGATGCCATCGGGGCTCTGCTGGACGCGGGTTGCGACCCGAACGTCCAGGACGATCGTGACGGGTCCACGGCTGCGATACTCGCCGCGTACGGGATGCGACGAGCGGCGCTCAACGCGCTGATCGATAGGCACCCGGCGGTGGACCTGACGCTGCGGGACGTGGGGCACGCGACGGTGGCGGGACACTGCGCGCAGCGGGGGTTGAGGGACGAGCTCGTGAATATTTTGGTTCTTTGCGGACCCGGGGGAGCTTCGAGGATGCGGCGCGGGCAGAAGGACTACCTCGCCAAGAAGGCGCAGCTGACTGGGCAGTTCGAGGTGTTGACGGATGATCAGCTCAGGGAGGTGGCGCGGTCGTGGCGGGCGAGGCTGAAAGGGGATGACGACAGGAAGGCTGTCATCGTCAAACTGCTGCAGGCGACGCCGTAGGTGATTGTTTGATTGATGATACGTTCGCTACTTCTCGCACTCCTTGCATCTTCTGCGCTCACGACCGTGCTCGCAGATTCCCTTCCCACCGCAGTCCTTGCAGTAGTAGCGCTCACGACCGTGCTCGCAGATTGATCCCCCACCGCACTCCTTGCATCGAGAGCGCTGACGACCGTGCTCGCATATTCCAGTCCCACCGCAGTCCTGGCAGTAATAGCGCTCACGACCGTGCTCGCATATTTGTGACCCACCGCACTCCTTGCATCGAGAGCGCTGACGACCGTGCTCGCATATTTGTGACCCACCGCACTCCTTGCACTTATAGCGCTGACGACCGTGCTCGCAGATTGATGCACCACCGCACTCCTTGCATCTATGGCGCAGACGGCCGTGCGGACAAGCGCTGCACACCTTGCACGCCGAGCGCTTCTTCACCCCGTGCTCGCACGGCCCCTTCGTTGGAGGGGCTCTCTTCCGCTTAGTGCCCTGCTTCGCCCCATCACCATCACTCGCCTCGACCTTCACCTCGAGCTCGAGCTCAGCCTCGGCCGCGATTTCGGCGCGGATACGCTTGAGGTCGGGGCGCCACACCGTCGTCATCCTCCCTCCGCGCCCCACGGAAGTGACCCGCCCGAAACCCAAATTCAAAATTTCG
>Ga0209631_10003084_pt1 | contig 19474 bp, 19 predicted proteins | sample COG_08_FD_184752 | JGI IMG/M metagenome (GOLD analysis project Ga0209631, IMG submission 184752) | Pelagic Microbial community sample from North Sea - COGITO 998_met_08 (SPAdes) (version 2) | ecosystem: Environmental > Aquatic > Marine > Neritic zone/Coastal water | place: Helgoland, sampling...
TCTTTAGCAGATTCTTCTTTCATTACTCTAGCGCTTACTTTTTGTAGTTCTCTCAATACACTATCAGGCAATCTAGCAGCTGTTACACCTTTACCTGGAAAGCTTTGAATTTGCTTACCTTGTAAAAATTCGCCAGTTGTAATTGCTCTCATAGCTGCTGCGGTACAAGCCATTTCGAATAAGGCTTGGTCTGCTGCACCCATTTTTTTCCATAAATCTAAATTGATCATGAAATGAGTTGATGTTGATACTTGGTGCCAACCTGGGAATAGGTTGAACTTAGTGATTTTATGAAAACCTAAAACCTCATCAATTGCAGGCATAGAATATTCAGTTGCATCTAGAGTTCCTTTTTCTAGAGCAGCAAAAATTTCTCCACCAGCCATTAAAGTAGCTGAAGCTCCAATTTCATTTAGAACCATTCCTCCTAAACCAGAGAAACGTATCTTTAAACCTTTAAGGTCAGCTAAGCTAGTTATAGGATTTCTATACCAACCTGCTGTTTCAGGTCCAATCGTACTACACAATAAAACTTGAATATTTTGTTTATTGTATATTTCATTAGCTAATTTAGCACCTTCTCCCTCAAACCACCATGCAGCGTATTCCCATGGTTCCATTCCAAACGGTACAGCCGCAAATAATACAGCTGCAGGAATTCTACCTTGGTCATATGCCATGTAGTTATAAGCTGCTGGTAAATCACCTTTACTAATTGAAGGTGAAATTTCTAATGGTGGAAGTATTTTTCCAGGTTCGTAAACCTTTAATTTAATTCTACCATCAGTAGCTCTATCTAATGTATCCGATAAACGAGCAACAGGATCTCCTAGTGCTGGCCAACCAGTATTGAAAGTAGATTGTACTTTCCATCTAATTTTTTCTGCTGCAGTAACTTGTTGTAATGAAAAAGTAATCATTAAAGCAAAAACAGCAAAAAAACTTACAGATGTTTTTATTAGTTTTTTCATATTCCTCTCTCTCTTTTGTTTTGAGTTGTTTTAAAAATTAAAGAACATTCCCAACTCATTTTAGAACGCTCTCCATGCTTTTCCGTAAAGATCAACCATTTCATTTACAGAAGGCACTCTTGGATTGAGGTTTGGTGCACCTGAAACTTCTGCATCAGTTGCCATATTTTCTAACTCCTCCTCAAAATTTTTTTCATTAATTCCAAATTCTTTCATAGATGGAACATCGAAATCATTGTTAATTTTATAAAGTCCTTTAATCAATTTTTCACATGCTATATCATCATTATCTTCTAGAGCTGCAAAATTTCCTGCTCTACTACAATCAGCATACCTGTCTTTAGCATGATCAATAGAAAACTCTGTAATAGTTGGTAATAACATTGCGTTACTTAATCCATGAGGTACTTTAAAATTACTTCCTAAAGGTCTGCTCATCCCATGTACTAAACAAATAGAAGCATTAGAAAAAGCCAAACCTCCTAATGTTGCTGCTAACATAAGGCCTTCTCTAGCTTTCAAATTTTTTGGATCTTTATCAACTGCATAAATATTTTCTTGGACTAATCTAATTGTGTCCAAAGCCATTCTATCTGAAAATAAAGTTGCTTTTTTACTAACATAAGCTTCAATTCCATGGGTCAGTGTATCAATAGCGCTATCTATAGTTAATCTTCTTGGTTTCGATAACGTTAGTTCATAATCAATAATTGAAACAATTGGAACAAACCCTTCTCCTCTACAAGAAATTTTTTCAAAGTTATTACTTTTAGTGTCAATTATAACTGAATGATGAGTTACTTCAGAGCCAGTCCCAGCAGTTGTAGGTATAGCAATTATAGGTAGCCCTTTTTTATCAAAAGTAGATGGAGGCTTATAATCTTGAATATTTTTACTATATTGGGAAAGTACAGCTATCGCTTTAGCTGTATCGATTGGGCTTCCTCCACCAAAACCTATTACTGCATCATTTTTATTTTTTTTTAAAATATCAACACCATTTAAAACTACTGTATCGGTAGGATCCGGTATCGTATCATCGAAAACATTAGATTTTAAACCTGCTTTAGAAAGTATTTCTTGAAGTTTTTTTACATAACCAAACTTAACCATCTGTTTGTCAGTAACTATTAATAAGGATTTTACTGAGCCAATAATACTAAGAATTTCTGGAAGTTGATTTAAGCTTCCCTTGCCAATCTGCATATATCTTGGCACACATACTCGCACGTTGTCCCTTTTAATCAAAAAATCCCCTCTTTTAATTAATCTAATCTAAACTTATGTAAAATTAGGAGTCAACAGCATATCACCTTTAATTGATAATATTTTTCTCATTTAAGGAATACGTATTGCAATCAAAAAAAACCTGTTATACTTTGATTTATAAAAATACTTTATAATGAAAACAATTAACCACTTTATTGACGGAAAAATTTACAGTGACAAGAAGTCAAGAAAAGGTCCAATATTCAATCCTGCTATTGGAGAGCAAATTGCTGAAGTCGAATTGGCGAGCAAAGCAACTGTAGAAATAGCAATCGAAAGTTCCGCTAAAGCATTTTTAAAATGGTCAAAAACTACGCCTATAACTAGAGCTAGAATTTTATCAAAATATAAAGATTTACTTATAAAAAACATGGAAGAACTGGCCGTGATGGTTTCGGAACAACATGGAAAAACTATTCCAGATGCAAAAGGTTCTGTCCAAAGAGGTATTGAAGTCGTTGAATATGCAACTGGAATTACAGAATCCTTAAAAGGAGACCATTCATCAAGTGTCGGAACAAATGTTGACTCTCATACGTTAAGACAGCCTCTCGGAGTTTGTGCTGGTATTACTCCATTTAATTTTCCTGCAATGGTACCTATGTGGATGTATCCTGTTTCAATAGCTTGTGGAAATACATTTGTTTTAAAACCATCAGAAAAAGATCCAAGCTGTCCAATGAGATTAGCAGAATTAGCAATTGAAGCTGGATTACCTGCTGGAGTTTTAAATGTAGTTAATGGTGACAAAGAAGCTGTAGATACATTGCTAGAAAATAAAACAGTACAAGCTATCAGTTTTGTTGGCTCAACTCCTATCGCTGAGTATGTTTATCATACAGGAACCAAAAACAATAAAAGAGTTCAAGCACTTGGTGGTGCGAAAAATCACATGGTAATAATGCCAGATGCTGATGTTAATAAGACGACAGATGCAATAATAGGATCTGCTTTTGGATCAGCGGGTGAAAGATGTATGGCAATTTCTGTAGCTGTTTGTGTAGGAAAACAAACTAAAGAAAAAATCAAAACAAAACTTTTAGAAGAAACATCCAAATTAAACGTAGGTCCTTATACAGATGAAAAAAGTGACTTCGGGCCATTAAATAACAAAGCACACTTTGAAAAAGTTTTAGGGTATATAGATGCTGGAGAAAAAGAAGGCGCGAAATTGTTGGCAGATGGAAGAAATTTTAAAAAACAAGGATATGAAAAAGGTTATTTTGTAGGACCAACAATTTTTGATGATGTTAAACCTGATATGAAGATCTATAAAGAAGAAATATTTGGTCCAGTACTTAGTATGGTAACTACTGAAACTTATGAGGAAGCATTAAACTTAGTAAACGATCATGAACTTGGAAATGGTGCAGCTGTTTTCACTAAAAGTGGAAATATTGCAAAACATTTTACTGAAAATGCTAAAATTGGAATGATTGGTGTAAATGTGCCTATTCCTGTACCTGTTGCTTATCACAGTTTTGGTGGATGGAAACGATCTTTATTTGGAGATCATTCAATGCACGGACCTGAAGGAGTAAGATTTTATACCAAACTTAAAACAGCGACAGTAACTTGGGTTGAAGACAATGCTGGACCTGAATTCACGATCCCAGTTTTATCTTAAATTTTTTTTTAAAATTTAACTTTAGATGAAAGATATAAATAGCAGAACATCTCCTAGAAGAATATTAAATATTCTTGAAGAAATAATAATTGATCCAAATAACTTTACCGCAAAGAAAATATCTCACAAATTAAAAATACCATTAGCAACAATTTATCGACATATAGAAACATTGTGTGAAGAGAAATATCTTGTCGCAAGTAGTTCAAAAAAATATTTACCTGGTCCAAAAATTAGAAACATAATATTAAAAAGTCTTCCTTATGAACCAAATTTTACTCTAAGACGATCATATTTAAGAAAGTTGACAAACGATATTGAGGAGACTGTGAGCTTATCAATGCCTATTGGGACAAAACTTGTATATTTTGATAGGATAGAATTTCATTGGCCTATGCAGCTTAATCTTGAAGCTGGCGATCATCTCCCTTTACATGCATCAGCATCAGGAAAATTATACCTATCATCTATAATTGAAGACAAAGTAATACAAATTTTTAGAAATATTAAAACACCTAAAACTGCTAAAAATACTATTACTGACATTTCAGAATTTAAAAAAGAATTAAAAAAAATTAAAAATCAAGGATATGCTTTTGATGATGAGGAATGGTTTAATGGAATGGTTGGTATTTCAGTTCCTATATTTAATTCAAATAAAGAATTATGTTTTTGTTTATCTACTCACACAGCAAAAAGTAGAAAAGATTTAAATGATTTAAAAAAAATTTTACCTAATATGTTAAGTGCTGCGAATAATCTTAAAAAAGTTTTATTTAAAGATTAGCTGTTGCTAACATTTTTTTAATTTCTGCAATTGCTTTTGCAGGGTTAAGTCCTTTTGGACATGCACTTGTGCAGTTTAAAATTGTATGACAACGATATAATTTTAATTCATCAGCTACCTTTTTTAATCTAGCCTCTCTTTCTTCGTCTCTGCTATCTACAATCCATCTATAAGCTTGCAATAATACAGCTGGACCTAAATATTTGTCTCCATTCCACCAATAACTTGGGCAAGATGTTGAGCAGCATGCACACATAATACATTCATAAGCACCATCTAATTTTGCTCTTTCCTCTTTAGATTGGATAATTTCATTAGTTTTAGAATTTGAATTTGATTTAAGCCAAGGTTCGATTGATTGATATTGTTTATATAAACCATCCAAATCTCCAATTAAATCTTTTTTAACTTTTAAATGTGGTAATGGATAAATATCGATATCGCCATCAATCTCAACATGTGGAGTTGTACAGGCCAAACCATTTTTACCACCCATATTCATTGCACAAGAACCACAAACTCCGTGTGCACATGATCTCCTATATGCGATTGTAGAATCAATTTCATTCTTTATTTTATTTAAAACATCTAAAACTTTGGAAGGACAATTATCCATATCAACCTCGTAAGTATCAATCCTAGGATTTTCTTCTGTAGAAGGATCCCATCTATAAACATTTACTTTTCTTAAGTTTTTTGAACCAGTTTTATCTTTAAAATATTTACCTTTTTGGACTTGAGAGTTTTTAGGTAAATTAATCTGAACCATTAATATACTCTTTCTTGAGGTGGAAAATATTGAACATCATTCGTAAGTGTAGATTTGTGAACTTCTCTATAGCTTATTTTTGTATTTTTTCCATCACACCAAGCAAGTGTATGTTGCATAAATTTTTCATCATCTCTTTTTGGATAATCTTCTCTAGCGTGTGCTCCTCTACTTTCTTTTCTGTTATAAGCAGAGTCTACTGTTACCACAGCTTGTCTGATTAAATTGTCAAATTCTAAAGTTTCTACTAAATCAGTATTAAAAATTAATGACTTATCTTTTACTGACAACGAGTCTAAGCCATCATATGTTTTTCTTATTTCCTCAACTCCTTCTTTAAGAGTTTTTTCTGTTCTAAAAACAGCACATTTAGACTGCATTGTTTTTTGCATTGCTAATCTTAATTCTGCTGTTCCTGTGTTACCTTCCGCATTTCTAATTTTATCAAATCTATCAATACACTTCTGTGTTTCAGTCTCACTTATTTCTTCATGTGGTGTCCCAGGTTTAACTAACTCCGCAGCTCTTTTTGCTGCAGCTCTTCCAAAGACTACTAGATCAATTAAAGAATTGGATCCTAATCTATTAGCTCCATGAACCGAAACACATGCTGCCTCTCCAATCGCCATTAATCCAGGAACAGTTTTTTCTGATCCATTTACTGTTAAAACTTCTCCTTTATAATTTGTAGGAATACCCCCCATATTGTAATGAACTGTTGGCACTACTGGAATTGGTTCTTTGGTAACATCTACATTAGCGAATAATCTTGCTGCATCAGTAATTCCTGGCAATCTACTCTCTATAATTTCTTTATCTAGGTGACTTAAATTTAAATGAACGTGATCTTGATCTTTGCCAATCCCTCTACCTTCGTTAATTTCAATCGACATTGATCTACTTACAACATCTCTTGATGCTAAATCTTTTGCTTTAGGCGCATATCTTTCCATGAATCTCTCACCTTTAGAATTTGTAAGATAACCTCCTTCACCTCTCGCTCCTTCAGTTATTAAAGTACCATGACCATATATTCCTGTTGGATGAAATTGAACAAACTCCATATCTTGAAGTGGTAATCCTGCTCTTAAAACCATTGCATTACCATCTCCTGTACAAGTATGTGCAGAAGTTGCTGAGTAGTAAACTTTACCATAACCACCTGTTGCAATAATTACTGTATGTGCTCTGAATCTATGAATAGTTCCATCATTTAAATTCCATGCTATTAAACCTTTGCATTCTCCATCTTTCATTAAAAGATCTAATGCAAAATATTCTATAAAAAATTCTGTTTTGTGTTTCAAAGCTTGACCATATAAAGTATGTAAAATTGCATGGCCTGTCCTATCAGCTGCTGCACAAGTTCTTTGAACAATCCCATTTCCATAATTTTTAGTCATACCACCAAATGGTCTTTGATAAATTTTTCCATCTTCTGTTCTGCTAAAAGGAACACCATATTTTTCTAATTCAATAACCGCTTTTGGTGCTTCTTTGCAAAGATACTCTATACTATCCTGGTCCCCTAACCAGTCAGCACCTTTAACAGTATCATACATATGCCAACGCCAATCATCTTCACCCATATTACCAAGTGCTGCTGAAATACCACCTTGGGCAGCTGAAGTATGACTTCTTGTTGGAAAAACTTTAGAGATACATGCAGTTTTTAAACCAGCTTCACTCAAACCTACTGCGGCTCTTAAACCCGAGCCTCCAGCTCCTAAAACTATAACGTCATATTCATGATTGATTATTTTATATGAACTCATAACTTGGTTATTAATATAATTGTAATTAATGGAATTACCACTGCTGAAGCATACAAAAGCTTATTTGCGACATTTTTGATTTTATTATTTCTTATATAATCTTCAAAAACCTCACTGATGCTCAATGCTGAAAAAAAATATGCATTAATAACAAACATACTAAATAAAAATTTAGATGATGAATTTGTAAAAAATTTCACAACATCAGAGAATCCTTGGTCATAAAAATTAATTAGATTTATAATAAACCACAACATTAAAGGCACTAATGTTGCTCCACTAATCTTTAAAAAGATCCATTTTTTTGTAGCATTTATCATCTTAAAAAAAAATTTTCCCAATCAAATAAAAAACAACAGTTAGGATTAATGATCCAAATATAACAATTAATCCTGTAATTTTTGTTGTTTTAATTTCAAATCCATACCCGAAATCCATAATTAAATGTCTTATTTCACTTAGTGCCTGAAAAGAAAAAGACCAAGTAATACCTAAAATAAAAAATTTTCCCATAAAGGAATTTAAAAATGAATTTATAGTTTCGTAATTACTTTCTCCAAACAAAAGTATTGATGCCCATAAACAAATTAATGTAATTACAATTATATTAATTATACCTGTTATCCTATGACAAATAGAAACTAATGAAGAAATGTGCCATCTATAAATTTGGATGTGTGGGGATAATGGTGTTTTACTTTCCATAAAAATTATTCTTAATTAAAGTTTCTGCGATTTCTACAGAGTTTAAAGCTGCTCCTCTTAAAAGATTATCTGAAACAATCCATAAATTTAATCCATTTTTAATAGTCTTATCTTCTCGAATTCTCGATATAAATGTTTCATTTTTACCTTCCGCTTCTAATGGAGTTGAGTATCCACCATCAATTCTCTCATCGATTACTTTACAACCCTCAAAATTATTTAGTGCTTCTCTGACCTTTTCAAGGGAAAAAGGTTTTTCAAATTGTAAATTTACTGATTCTGAATGTGAAACAGAAATTGGCAATCTTACACATGTTGCTGTTAAATCAATTTTATCATCTAAAATTTTTTTTGTTTCATTAGTCATTTTCAATTCTTCTTTTGTGTAACCATCATTTGAAAATACATCAATATGAGGAATAGCATTGAAAGCTATTTGTTTTGTAAAATTTTTTGATTCTACTTTTTTACCTTCCAAAACTAACTTAGTTTGTTCAATTAATTCATCCATGGGCGCTTTGCCACCACCTGATACAGATTGGTATGTGGAAACAACTATTCTTTTAATTATGAATAAATCATGTAAGGGTTTTAAGGCAATTACCAATTGTGCTGTTGAACAATTTGGATTGGCAATAATATTTTTTTTTATATTATTTAAGTGATTTGAATTAACTTGTGGAACTATTAAAGGCACATCTGGATCCATTCTATAAAAACTTGAATTATCAATTACAAAACAATCCTTTGCTGCTTTTTGGGCAAATTTTTCTGAGATTTTTCCTCCTGCTGCAAAAAAGGCAATTTTTACTTTAGCAAAATCAAAGCTTTCTATATTAAAAACTTCATAATCTTTACCTTTAAAACTAATTTTCTTACCTACACTTTTTGATGAAGCAACTAAATAAAGATTATTGATAGATAGTTTCTTTTTTTCAAGAACTTCTAAAGTTTTTCTTCCAACATTTCCTGTTGCTCCAACTATTGCAATATTCATGATGTAACTTTTATACTAGATGAAAGGTAAATCGCAAACTTTAAGAGTAAAAGTTTTTCCTCCAATTTCAAGCTTACCAGTCTCTGACGCTTTGCAAAAAGGCTCATTTATCATCGCAATTCCTATAACCTTTTTGAAATGAGGTGAATAACATGCGGACCTAAGATCACCTATTAAGTTTCCATCACTACTCATAATGTTGGCTGAGCCAGTTAAACTAATTTCGTTTGCTTCAATTTGAACTCCCATTAGTTTTCTTTTAATTCCATCAGATTTAATCTTTTTTAACTTTTCTTTACCCAAAAAAACTATGTCTGAATCTAAATTTACATATTTTTCAAAACCACATTCAAAAGGATTGTCTTGATTATCAAAATCATTTCCGTAAGAAAGAAGACCACTTTCAATTCTTTCAATAAGATTCGGGCAGCCAGGTTTGACATTAAATTCGACACCTATTTTAAAAAGATGATCATATAAATCTTGGCCTGATGATGTATCTTCAACATAAACTTCAAAACCACCTTGTTTTGACCAACCTGATCTTGCAATCAAATGTTTTGTACCCTTGAAATCAAAATAATCAAAACCAAAAAATTTTAACTCTGTGATTTTTTTTCCAAATATCTTTTCCATAAGAATAAATGATTTAGGGCCTTGTATTGCAATAATATCAACATTTGGTTCAAAAATTTTAACTTTAAAATTATTTCCAGAAGCAAGGCCTTTAGCAAAAAAAATAACATCTGAATCTGCAATCGAGATCCACCATTTATTTTCAGCTAATCTTAATATTACCGGATCGTTAACTAAATTCCCATTATCATCAATTATCGGACAATAGTAACATCTTCCAATTTTTGATTTTGACAAATCTCGACAAGTCATAAGCTGAACAAGTTTTGCTGAATCTGGTCCAGAAATTTCAACTTGTCTCTCTGCTGCAACATCCCAGATTTGAACATCTTTTTTTAAATGATCGCAAGACTCTTCTATTGAACCAAATGCAGCTGGTAATAACATATGATTGTAAACGGTATAAGCTGTTACACCTTGTTTTTCTATTCTTGAAGTATAAGGTGTACTTCTTAATCTTCTAGATTTTGCTATAGAATAATTTTTCATTTATTTAAAAATTCCAAAATCTTTTCTCGCATTTCAAAAGCTTTTTCAATCATAATCATATGTCCAGATCCACTAATTATATGAGTAGTTGAATCTTTGACTAAATTTGCAAATTTTTTTCCACTTTCTAAATTAGCCATCTTGTCAAGTTCTCCTAATATGAACAAAGTTGGACAATTTAAAGCTTTTGCTGCTTCAGAACCATTTTGATAATTATTACATGCAATAAGGTCAACAGCTAAAATTTCACTAATATCTCTTGGTGATTGAATAATTTTTTCCACTGGATTTCCACCAATAAATTTTTTTGACCCTTCATAACCCCATTTCATCATTAATTTAACAGCATCAGAATCTCCATCTGATGCTAAATTAATAAGATCTTTATGGACAGGCATTCGATAAGAACCCCCAACAAAAACTATTTTTTTTAATCTATCTTTGTATTTAAATGAATATTCTAAAGCTTCTAGACATCCTTGTGAATGACCAATAAGAATTATATTTTTTAATTTTAATTCTGCAAAAACTTTTTCTAACCAATCTGCAATTTTTTCAATACTATCTAAACATGGACCTTCAGAATTTCCATGTCCAGGTAAATCAATTGATAAAACATTATAATTTTTATTTGAAAAAAATTGTTCTGTTAGAGACCAGACAATATGTGATAAACCACTCCCATGCAAAAATACTATTGTATCATTAGAATTTTCTATACCTTGTCCAGCATCAGAAGCATAAACACTTTTATTTTCTATGGTTATTATCAAAAAGTTACCTATCGTTATTTATCAATTACACCAACCATCTTTTTTAATCAATACTGGCTTGTAATCACTGGCAACGTGAGTTTTAACCCAAAGAGCAATTTGTTTTTTAGATGAGCCACTTGTGCACTCAGTTTCGTCAAATCTCATTCTTCCGTTAGTATCATTACTTCCATTTCTTGCGGTATAAACAACGGTAATAGAATTATCATAAGGGTTTTTATATCCTTGATCTAAAAAATATTGAATAAACGCAGCGTTAATAGAATTAATACCGCTTGCATTATTGTTTATGTCACAATTTATTGATCTACTATTGCTTAATTTTAAAGTACCACCACCCTGAACATCGCAAAGTTTTAAAGTATTGTTTATAAATTTTACAGCTTGAGCATGTTGTTGAAGAGTTGCATTTCTTTTAGCGCTAGCCGTATATCCATTATAAGCAACTATTCCTACTGCAGCTAAAATACCGATGATTGCTACAACGACTAGGAGTTCTATAAGGGTGAACCCTTTTTTATTCATAGGACACTGTGGTTTCCATATATTTTGTTGATCCAGAATTATTTCCTAGATTTGAACAAATTTTAATTCTGTATGCATCTAATTTAAATACTGACAAATATCCTCCTTGTTGGGAATGAGAAGGACATGAATTCATAAAACCAGGTGGTGAACAGTTAGTAACGTTTAATTTACACCATGAACCGTAAGGAGGGCTTGATCCATAAAATGGACTTTCCCAATTCATACCATAAATATTTTGATTCATATAATTTATAAAATTATCTATAGATACTGGGCAACTAATATTTTTTTTTGTTCCATTAATATCTAAGTATTCCACAGTCTCACCCATATTACATTGTATAGCCTTTGCGCCTATCATTTTTGTAATTGAAGCGTGATTAGCTTTGGTAGCAGCAACCTTCGCACTATTAGTATAACCGTTATAAGCAACCACTCCTACTGCAGCAAGAATACCAATGATAGCCACTACGACTAAGAGCTCTATAAGTGTAAATCCTTTTTGTTTCACTTTTTAACAATTAGTTTTTTTATTTTTATGATTTAAATAAAGAGTGTCAGACCCACTTCGGGTAGCTTTAATACAAAAACCATCTGTAATAGATTTAATTGAGAATGAATAATTTTGTTCAGACAAATCGTCTACCCCATCAAATAGTTCATTAATAATATCTTGTGTATTTGAACTTATAAAATAGTTTCCATCATTAGATTTATATTCTTGTTCAGCCAAATAAATTGAACTTAAAGTAATCTCAGCTTGTTTCTTTTCTGCAGAGGCTTTGTAGCCACTATAAGAGACAACACCTACAGCTGAAAGTATTCCTATGATAGCCACTACAACCAAAAGTTCTATTAATGTAAAACCTTGGCTGTAGCGCCTCATATTTAAAATTAATTAAAGTTATTCAATAACAACTTTGCCATCAAGCACATTTTCACCTGAACAAGTTGTAACCAGACAAGATTTAATAGTGATTTCCGCCCCACTACCGTTGACACTTACTTGCCCTTGTACATAACCAGTGCCTTGTTTAATTCCTGCTGCTTGAGTGTATGGATTTTTATCCGTTGCGTTTGCAACTAAGGCCGCAACAGCAGTACCTGCCCCGCTACCACCTGTAATAGTTCCACAATTTGATGACGATGAACCAAACGCCTTTCCAGAACTACCTTCTAAAGTACATTTCTGAACTTCTGCAGAAATATATTTTACTGTTTGTGCATGCATTTGTTTCACAATATTTTTTTTAGCACTAGCTGTGTAACCGTTATAAGCAACCACACCTACTGCTGCTAAAATTCCAATGATTGCTACAACAACAAGCAATTCAATTAGTGTAAAACCTTTATTTTGTTTTTTCATTTATCCTCCGAAAATATTTAAAATTTAGCTTATGTAGAATACCTAAAAAGGTCAATAATTTATTATTACGTGGATATCCTAAATACTAGCCAATAATAGCACCTACATTGAAGATAGGTGCGTACATAGCCAGCATTAAACCGCCAATAGTGATACCCATAAATACGATCATAATGGGCTCAATTAAGCTTGCAAGGTTTGCAACTGCTACATCAAATTCTTCTTCATAATATATTGCAACTGAACCGAACATTTCATCCAAGCTTCCCGTTTGTTCACCTACTGAAATTAATTGACTAAATGTAGGAGGAAATATTTTTTCTTTACCAAATAAATCCGTCAAAGTTTCCCCTGAAAAAACTCCTTTTTTGATATTTTCCAAAGCTTCAATTACGACAACATTATCTGTCACAGATTTTGCAATATCAATACTTTCAATTAAATCAACACCAGCTTGATTAAGGTTTCCTAAAACCAATGATACTTTAGCTAAGATTGATTTATTTATTAAATTTCCAAAAACTGGCAGTTTTAACATTATCTTATGCCAACCTTTTTTAACATTGTAATTTTTACTAATTAAATATTTAAAACCAACTATGAATAAGATTATAAAAATTAATAGAAATAATCCACCTGATGATCTTACGAACTCACTCATTGACATGATAACAGCAGTTGGAGTTGGTAAATCGTCTCCCATTCCCATCCCTTCATACATATTTACAAAAGTTGGAACTACATTCATTAACATAAAAACTGTAACTAGTATTGCAACTGAAAATAAAACACCTGGATAAAATAAAGCACTTTTAATTTGTGATTTAATTTTTTCTCTTTTCTCAAGAGAGATTACTATTTTTTGTAAAAAAGTATCAAGTTTACCACTGGCTTCTCCAGCTTTAATTAAATTGACCACAACTGTGTCAAATATTTTAGGATGTTTTTCAAAACATTTTGACAAAGCATTTCCAGACTCTAAATCTTTTTTAATTGTTGCAATAACTTTTTTCATTGGAGGTCTTGTAGTTTGGCCCTCTAACATTTCTAAAGTATTTAACACTGGTAAACCTGCCCTTAACATTGTCGCAAATTGCTTACAGAAAATTAAGATTTCCTGAGCTTTTATTCCAGTACCAAAGGTAAAAGAAGTTTTTTCTTTTTTAACAGCTACCTTCTTTTTTTTTGCTTCTTTAAGTTTTGTGATTATTACTTTTTGCTCTTTTAATTTATGAGCAGCTTCAGCATTATTTAACGCTTCAATTTCGCCCTCAACATATTTGCCTAGAGATATTCCTTTATATTCAAAGTTTAGCATTAATTAGACTGTAAAACTCTTTCATATTCTGCAAAAGATAAGTCACCACTTAATAATAAATCTTGACCCATATCTTGCATGGTTCTGAAGCCATTTTTTTTTGCAATTGCATTTAATTCAGTTTGTTGAAGATTTGATAAAACTCCCGCTTTTAATTCATTATCAATCTCAAGAATTTCATAAATACCCATTCTTCCTTTATAGCCACTTCCAGTACAAGCCTCACATCCGTTCCCTTTATAAATTTTAGCTCTTGAAGATTGCTCTGGTAAAAAACCAATTGAATTTAATAACTTTGGGGTAATATTTTCATCAATCACTCTACAGTCTAAACAAGTTTTTCTCGCTAATCTTTGAGCCATAATTAATGTCAAAGCTGCAGAAATTAAATAATTAGGAGTTCCCATATTTAGTAAACGTGTAATTGAGCTTGGTGCATCATTTGTGTGAAGTGTGCTAAAAACTAAGTGACCCGTAAGAGCTGCTTTTAAAGCAATATCAACTGTTGCCTTATCTCTTATCTCTCCAACTAGAATTACTTCTGGGTCTTGACGCAAAAAAGATCTTAAGGCTTCTTCAAAAGTGTAACCTATACCCTCTTTTACTTGAACTTGTCCTATTCCTTCCATTTCATATTCAACAGGATCTTCGGCTGTTAAAATGTTCATACCTGGTTTATTAATATGTTTCAAAACACTATATAAAGTTGTTGTTTTACCGCTTCCTGTTGGCCCAGTTACTAAAACCATTCCTTGAGGAGAGGTGATTGCTTTAACCAGTTTTTCTAAATCTTTTTCTTCAAAACCAAGATCTGCAAGAGCTTTATCTCCAGCATCTTTATTTAAAATCCTCATTACAATTCTCTCGTTATTTTTCGTAGGCAAAATTGAAACCCGGAGATCAATTTCTTTTGTATCTGATTTAAAAGTAGAGGCACCATCTTGTGGTATTCTTCGCTCTGCTATATCAAGCTTACTAATAATTTTTATTCTAGCTACTACAGCATTATAATTTTCATATAAAAATTTAGAATATTTATCCATAATTTTTAAAATTCCATCTACTCTAAATCTTACTTGTGCATTGTGCCTGAAACATTCGATGTGAATATCACTTGCCCCTAAATTAATTGCCTCTGTAATTAAATTGTTACCAAAACTAATTACCTCAGAGTCGACTTCAATTAATTCATCTTTATTTTTTTCTACTTTTTCAACTTTTACATTGACCGAAGATATTTTTTTTGTATCCAATTTAGACATACGATAAATAAAATCATTGATGTCTGAAATAGTTGCAGCATATAACTCTGGCTCCATCTTTGTCATTGTTTTAAGATTTTTCATTAAGCCAAGCTTAGATGAGTCTGCTATTGCAATTTTTAAAACGCCATCACCCATTTCAAAAGGTACTAATAGATTGTCCTGAATATATCTAAAATCTATAATTTTTTTTATTTTTGGGTCGATTACTTTTTTTTCTAAACTGATTAATTCTATTGAGTAATTATTGGATAATATTTTTTGTATTTTTGTTTCATCTGTAAAATTTAATTCTATAGCTGTTTCAAGTTTTGTTTTACCTATTTCTTTACTATTGGCATTTATTTTTGACATTTGATCTTCTGAAATAGAAGAACTTTCCATCAGCATATTTAGAATATTTTGTTCGGTATTAAGATCTAATTTAATCTTGCTCATGTTACTCAATTACTCTTGGTGCTATAAAAATTAATAATTCAACCAATTCATCAGTTTTGTTTTTACTTTTAAATAAATTTCCAACAACTGGAACCTTACTAACACCTGGTGTTTTACTTTTTGAGTCGTTAATTGTATTCTTTTTAATTCCACCAATGACCACTATATCTCCATCACTTACTAAAAGTTTTGTTAAAATTTCATTTGTTTTTATGCCTGGTTCGTCTGAATTTGGAACTTCTGTAACGGAGTCGTTATTAACTTTTATATCAAGCAAAACGTTTCCATCACCAATTATACTTGGCGTAACCGTTAAAGATAAAGCTGCATCTTTAAATTCAGTTGTTGTTGTTCCATCTGATGTGGTTTGATAAGCAATTTGTGTACCTTGTGTTATTTTTGCCTCTTGGTTATTTAAGGTAAATACACTTGGCTGTGAAAGAGTTTTGCTTAAAGCTAACGTCTCTAATGCTTCGAGTTCAAGTTTAAGAGCCCTTGCACCCACTTGTTTTAAAATTCCAATACCGCTTGTTCCTCCTGTAATTACTTGATTAGAAATTGATCCTGCGGCTGCACCTAAAGTTACATCTGCGGATGTTGTAGCAGCTCCACCAGAAAGACCTGAAATAGTAGTTTTGCCTTTTGCACCTTTCTCACTAACACTCATTGCACCTACTCGAGCTCCCAAAGCTTTCGCAAAATTAGATGTGGCATCTACAATAAATGCTTCGATTAAAACCTGTTTAGTTTTGACATCTATTTCTCTTATAACTGCATCAATGGTATCTAAATCAGGCTCATGACCTCTTACAATTATAGATCTAGTAGTATCTTCAACTGTTATCGTAAGATTATTCATTGTTGCAGCTCCCTCTGCTCCTTGTGTTGCAAACAAGTCCTCTAAAGTTGCTTTAGCTTGTGTAGGACTAATATAATAGAGTCTAAATATTTCTGCTAAAATTGGCTCAACCGACTCTTCTAAAGCTATTTTTTTCTTTAAAACTTCTGCTCTTGCTGACTTGGCTGTTTCTTGGGCGGTCAATTTTTCAGGTGTATGCACTCTTATAATTCCATTAGCAGTATCAACATCTGCAACTAATGTTTTCATATCTAATAAAGTTTGAAAAGCAACATCCCATCCAACGTTCTCAATTTTTGCATTAACTGTACCACTCACTTCATCACCCACTAAAATATTTATACCAGCAATATCTGCCATGAGAGACATCACATATTCAAAATCTAGTCCTTGAAAATTGAAACTCACTAATTGTTTTAGATGAGAAAAATCATCGGAAATAGTTACATAATTTTTAACATTTTCTGTTGTAATTGTTTTTCTTTTATCTTCTCTTTCTACAGTTGTGTCATAGGGTTTCGGTCCATCTATAACCTTTTTATCCATGTCTTCACGTCCTTGAACTATAATTTCAGCAGTATCAATTAAAGGTTTGTCACCATGCACTGATTTTAGTTTTTTTCCTGGTGCTGCACAAGATTGTAATAAAACAATTAAAAAAATTGATAAAAAGATTTTTAAATATTTTTTCATTGTTTATCCGCCACTAGGTTTAATTATATTGTTCATATAAACTTCAAATTCATTTTTAGAGTCGTCTTGAACTATTACGACTTCAGTAAAAACGTCAACTAAAGTAGTCGTGTCTGTAATTGCTTCACTTTCTTCAAATTTAAATGCTCCCCCATCAGGTGATGAAAAAACTGCTATCTTTTTATTTTCACCCAAAATTGTTCCAACTAATCTCATACCATTAAGTAATCCACCACCTTGACTGACTTGACCCATTGAATCTGTACTTCCTTGATTAGCAGTTCCAACTCCACCAGCAAAAGGATCAATAGCTGGTAACTCTTCATCATCTAAATTATTTGTATCTTCAGCTTTTAAACCTTGAAATTGTAATTGAAAAAATAAAACTGTTAAGAATAATAATAATACTTTTAAAATTTTACTGATATTCATTTGGCAATCCTACAATTGATATCGTTCCTTTTGATAAAATTTGTCCTTGTATTTCTTTAAGGGTCGTAATCTCTTCTTTATCATAATTAATGACTTTAGAAGATTTAGAAAGTGCTCTTCTAAATTTAAGATAACTTAAAAAATTTCCCCGAATTTCATACTCTACTGGTATCTCATAATAAAGAACTTGTTGCCCATCATTATTTTCACTTGAAGAATTTTGTTCTGAATTATTTTCTGTCGATGTTTGATTTGAACCGTTTACTGCTTTGGGTTCGCTTTTTTTAAGGTTAACTATCGATAAACCATTTAGTAAAGCAAATTTACTGATATTTTGATAAAGATCTTCAACTTCTTTCTTACTATGAAATAATTTACTATTTTTTTCATACTCAGGTTCTAGTTTTGTAACTGCATCTTTAAGGGTTCCAATATTGTTGTTAAATTCTATTATTTTTTCTCTATTCTCCTTCATAATTTTTAATTTTTCTTCCTGAGCAGTAACCACAGGTGAAACAAATACATAATAAATGATTAAAAAGATTAATACTGCCCCAAAACCTATGCCAAATTTAATTAATAATTTTTTATCTCCAAAACCACCACTTTTCAGTTTATTGAATAGATCATTAATATCTATATTTTTTAAATTAGCTAAGTCCATTATGTTGCTTTCAATTTACAATTAATTACAAATCCCTTTTTATTATTATTACCCGCTGTTGTTTCAGAATTTTCTACTTTCATTGTAGCTAACGATGCTTGCTCAATTAATGATTTTGCATTTAAGTTTGCAATAAAATTTAATATGTCTTGATCAGAAAAAGCCATTCCTTCAATTATTAAGCTATCGTTTCCATCAAAAGTAATTTTATTGAAATTCACTCTGAGTGGCACACTTCTAGTTACTTGAGCAAGTGTTCTATAAGATGTGGCTTGATTTGAATTTATCATTTTACCAAGGTCTAATGATTTTTGCATTTCTCTTCTTTTTTTAGCTAACTTAGAAAATTGAATATTCAATTTATCAAACTCGATTTGAACTTCATCAAACTGAACTAATTTCTCTTCATTACTGCTAATTTGAAAATATGAAAAAACAATAAGTAATAGATAAATTCCAGCAACCGCTCCTGCAACACCTTTAAGTGCAAATCCAGATAAAAACTTTAATTTATTTTGTTGTCGGATTGTATCTCTATTAGGAAGTAAGTTGATATTTTTTACTGCAGTTACAAATTTATAATAACCAAAGACATCAAGTTTTCTATAAGCCAAACCAAGAACAGACGCTATTGGTGATTTATTATCATTTAGAATTTTTTCACTATTATATGATGGTACACTTACACTTTGTAGTGGATCAAAATTAACAAATCCTGTGGTTGGTAAATTTTTTTTAAAAGCAGGAATTAAAAATGAAATGTTTTTTAAGCTAGAGACAACCTGTATCGATGTAATCTTATTTTCATATTTTGCCTCATAATCTGTAATAGCTTGTTTAATTTGCATTGCATATCTTCTAATAACTGCCTCTGCTTCAGTTGGAATTTGTTCATTAACAATATCCATAATATGTTGTTTCTCTTGTGGTCTTAAAAATATATCAGTAATTATTGGAATGTTATTGTGTATTATCATTACATAGTTTTCTTCTAGTCCAAGTTCTAATATTACAGAGTTTTCATTTTTATTAATTGATTTAAATTTTGTATTATCGTGTGCATTTTTTAATGTAAAACATCTTACATCCATAATAACGGGGTTAAGACCTGCTTTT